>Ga0247734_1000116_pt1 | contig 73208 bp, 57 predicted proteins | sample UWRJL103311B2_FD_180933 | JGI IMG/M metagenome (GOLD analysis project Ga0247734, IMG submission 180933) | Plant litter microbial communities from Arlington Agricultural Research Station in Wisconsin, United States - UWRJ-L103-311B-2 | ecosystem: Environmental > Terrestrial > Plant litter >... | reverse complement strand
TGTCGTAAAACTCGACAGTCATGTTCCCTTTTTCAGTTTTTATTATCGCTTTACTCATGTTCTTTTTTTTCTAACTGACAAATTTAGTAAATTGTAACGACTAGATGAACTAAATTCGTATTCAGTTGTCCATTATGATTTTAAAAGCCCGATGAAACCAATCCTTATTCTAGCCGCAGTTCTTCTACTTAGCCTTGCCGCACGCGCTTCATCTATCCTGATCAATATGGATGAGGACCAGAAAAACCATCTCAAAGCATATGGCATTGCCTATTGGAGCATTAAACAAAATGCTGAGGTAAGCTGGCTCCTCAATTACCGTGGAGGAAGCTTTCTGATCAGCTATAATAAAGCAGTAGAAGATGAATGTAAAGCACGTGGCGTATCTTACAGTGTACTGGCTGATGGCAAGGTAACCGCTATATTAAACGAAATTAACGATCCCGGGGTCAACATGGAAATGGTAAAGCTGGAGAAAGCGCCTAAAATTGCCGTTTATTCACCAAAAAGCAAACTTCCCTGGGATGATGCAGTAACACTTGTGCTTACCTATGCAGAAATTCCTTACGACATTGTTTACGATGACGAGGTATTAAAAGATAAACTGAGCGGGTACGATTGGCTGCATTTACACCATGAAGATTTTACAGGGCAATATGGAAGGTTCTGGAGCAATTTTAGAAATGCCTCCTGGTACCGTGAAGATGTGCAAACACAGGAAGCTACAGCTAAAAGAAATCGCTTTGCCAAAGTTTCGGCCATGAAACTTGCCGTGGCTACAAGGATGCGTGAATTTTGCGCTGGTGGGGGCTTCCTTTTTGCGATGTGTTCCGCAACAGATAGTTTTGATATTGCACTAAGCGCAGATGGTGTAGATATCTGTGCCAGTATGTATGATGGGGATGCAGAAGATCCTGCAGCCCAGTCTAAGCTCAAATTCGGAAAAACCTTCGCCTTCACAAATTTCAGACTTGACCAGAACCCTGGTAGTTATGAGTTTTCGGATATTGATGTAACCCAAACCAGGACACTGACACAACAGAACGACTATTTTACCCTGTTCGATTTTTCTGCAAAATCAGATCTAGTCCCTACCATGCTAACCCAAAACCATGATCGTGTAATCAGAGGTTTTATGGGACAAACTACCGCCTTCAGGAAGACGCTGCTCAAACCGAGTATCACTGTATTAGGAGAAAACAAAGGTGCCATGGAAGTTCGGTACTTACATGGTGAAATTGGAAAAGGACAGTTTACTTTTTACGGGGGACATGATCCCGAAGACTACCAACATGCTGTGGGCGATCCGCCTACCGACCTTAATCTGCATCCAAATTCTGCAGGATACCGCCTTATTTTAAACAATGTACTATTCCCCGCAGCCAAGAAAAAGCCACAAAAAACCTAATTACTTAATCGTAGAAATTCCAGCTTACACCAATTTTAAACATCTTATCAGACATAGGGTATTTATATACTGTATAATAACCCTGAGAGCCTAAGCCCTGGTTGGCATATTCATATTTCAAAAAGATATTTGCTTTCCGTAAACTCGCCCTGATCCAGAAATCCACTACGGGGGTGGTTGCAAATTTTACTTCCCTGCCAATATAGAACTGGCTTACTGCTGGGTTGTAAGCATAATTTGCATACCTGGTATTATAACGCACGTCAAATCCCACATTAGTTTTCAGCACTTTGAAAACCGTCTGATCTAAATAAAAACTGTTAAACGTATAAAACTCCGGCGTTGGCATTACAGATTGATTACTCGTTTTCTGGTAGACAATATAACTTTCCAGGTTAAATTTACCGTAGCTGAATTTCTTTCCTACAGTGATCTTTAACACATTAATCGAACCGTTTTCCTGCAAAGGGGTAATAGCAGTAGAATCAGTTGTTGGGTCAAGTTGCTTAAAATATAGATAACCATTCACGCGGTAATATTCAGCGCCCGCGTCCAAACGGAGCTTATCATTGATATATTTAAAAGAGAAATTGACGGTTTTAGTGCGGTTGAATGAAGTAATCGAACTCTGCCCAAATTTAGCGGCATTTTCCGGCTCCGAATCATCATTTAACCAATGGTAATGGTTTCCATAATAATTGGTATAGATTTCTGCGGGGGTTTTGTTCTGAAGGTAGGCACCCAATACTATACGCCCCACATTTTTACTTACCAGCACATTACTTTTTGCTTCATACATAAAATCGCCGGCCTGCGCCCCCTGAAAAATCTGCTGTACGTCCAGATTAAAATCTACCCTGTTACTAAACCGATATCCTGCGGCGCCCAGAAGGGTTACATTCTGGAATGCTTTGGTATGCTCGTAAAAGTTGGTTTTGTCTGCACGACCAACTACCTGCGAATAGTCGTAAAAATCATGTCTTATCCCAGCATCAATTTTGAGCTCATTTTTAATCACAGAACTGGATTTTCCACGCAGAAAAAAACTGTAAATAAATTCATTTTGGATATGTTGAACCGAGGTACTGTCGTTAGTGTATACGAGGTCGTTTTCCTCGCTTGCAGCGGGAAGGACAGTATGGTCGTCGGCCTCATTTTTTTGAAAAGCATAAGAATCCTTATCATACCTTAAACTATAGGTTATCTTATTGGTAGGCAATACTTTTTTGGTGATTTCCTGATCCAGTGTATCAATACGCCCAACAAAATAAGTCTGCTTTACCAAAAATGTATTTTTCCTGTAGATCTGCCTCGAGTTGGTCAGTCTAATCTGCTGCGCTCCCCTGTCTATAGATAGCTCCCCGGGCTCAAAGATTGAACCATTGGTAATCGATCCGTTTTCGTATGCCTTCATGGTATTGAAGATGGCATTTGCAAACAATGTATAACGTTTGTTAGGTGAAGTATACCAGGTAAACAGCGTTCCGTTGAGTACATCCCCCCGTTGGCGCAGGTAAAGACCATTTGCACCTATCCGGTTATAACTTGCCCCGATGTTCCAGTTTTTCTTAACATTCTGGGAATGTGTTACCTTAAAAATCTGCTCAGCATCACCACTGTATTGCCCTGCATAATACAGATTAGTAAAAGGCGTACGCGCCTGATAATAAATAATATCATCATGTCCAAGTGCATACCAGTCCAGGGAGTGGAAACCCGGATCAAATCCAATTGCTTTTGATGGCTCAAAGAATAATTCTTTCGCCGCCAGACCAATGTTACCAGTATTCATTGTAGGCCTTCTTGGCTGCACAATCGGGCTGAAATTCTGCATCCCCCTTAAACTGGTATCAAGTGCTAAAGTCTGAATGCTATCTTTGGTTAACCTCAGCGTAGTATACCTCACAAATCTGGAGGTAAATATCACTGAGTCCTTACCATTTTCAAGTTTATCCCTCAATGAATCCAATTCTTTATTTTCGTTCACTGTCGTCTTCAGATCCTGAGCAACAGCCCGCTGTACCCCGGCCGAGATGCAGATAAGAAAAAATAAAACAATTGTTTTATACATTATATTTGAGAAATTAACTGGCTTAATATTTTTGTCATTTTCGGCTCAGCTGCTCTTGCAGTGGCCAGTATTTCTTCTAAACTCACAGGCAGCAAAATCTCAGGAAACCCTTCATCAGTTAATACGGACATAGCGAAAACTGGAATACTCATGTGGTTGGCTACAATTACCTCCGGTACGGTACTCATTCCTACCGCGTCACCGCCAATAATTCTTAAATACCGGTATTCAGCTTTCGTTTCCAGATTTGGCCCCGTTACCGAAACATAAACACCCTGATGGCAGGTTATACTTTCTTCAGCAGCGATTTTAAGCGCGCTGCCGATGAGTCCCTGATGGTAGGGCTGGCTCATATCGGGAAACCGTGGGCCTAAGTCATTATCATTAATACCACGTAGCGGGCTTTCGGGCTGCAGATTGATATGATCATTGATTACCATAAGGTCGCCCTTTTTAAAATCAGGATTTAAAGACCCGGCCGCATTAGAAACAAACAGGTATTGAATACCAAGTGCTTTCATTACCCTGATAGGAAAGGTGATCTGCTGCATTGAATACCCTTCATAGTAATGAAGCCTTCCCTGCATAGCCACAACTTTTTTGCCTTTCAGCGTACCAAAGATCAATTTACCAGAGTGGAATTCAAGGGTTGAAATAGGAAAATTTGGAATATTGGAATACATCAGGCTAAATTCCACTTCAATTTCAGACACCAAACCGCCCAGACCGGTTCCAAGCACTATACCAATCTCAGGCTGGAAATTATTGTTCTTTTTCTTTATATATTCAACGGTTTCGCGCAGTATCTGAAACATATTTTATTATTTTTTGATCAAAAGTATTTTTTCGTTCTGCGTCGATAGTTATAGTGATTGGCAGATAAAATACGGGTAAATTTAACAGTAATTCTTTGAATGTAACATCAAATAAACGTTGTGCATCCTTTTCTGTTGTGATAATGATTTTTTCTTTTGAAGGATGCTGCGCAAATGCTTCAACCAATTTAATCAAATTTTGCCGGCTGAAGGCATGGTGGTCAGGATAGTCGTGATGTACAATACTATCACTATAGCGCCCCAGCTCAACCAAAAGCGGCTTTGGGTTAGCAATACCCGTCAATAAAAATATCGTTTTGTTTTTAAGCACTTCAGCAGCGGATACTTCATTGCTGAACAAAGATTTAAGATTTCCATACTGAATTGACGAAAAGAAAATTCGCTCCAGGCTGTGCTGATCAAACCTTTTGGTGCAAAACTGTTGGTTGGCTATGTCCACTCCAGGCGGCGTTTTTGTAACCATTAAAACGTCAGCCCTGTGATAGCCCCAAAATGGCTCTCTCATATTTCCCGCCGGCAACACGAACTGCCTTTCTTTCAGTTTTTGAAACTCGAACAACAATATATTAAAGCCAGGTTTTACGCGCCTGTGCTGGAAAGCGTCATCAAGAATTACCACATCATGGGTATCCTTCAACTGTTCTATACCATAAACACGATCTTCACATACAGCTACTGTTACGCCTGGAAATTTATGGTAGAACTGCGAGGGCTCATCGCCGATTGACCTTGCGGTAGAATTTTGGTCTGCGTACAAAAAACCTTTAGTGTCGCGTCCATACCCTCTGCTTAAAATTGCTACGCGGTACCCGCCGAGCAGATTTACGAGATATTCTGTTACAGGACTTTTCCCAGAACCCCCAACAACGAGGTTACCCACGCATATCACCGGAATATCAAATGTTACCGACCGGAAAATGCCCCAATCGTAAAATTTGTTTCTTAATATGACGATTACGGCATAAATTAAAGAGAACGGCAGTAACAGAAGTCGAAGGTATTTTATCATACTTTAGCCTCAAAAATAACAAATATTTATGTGCTGAATTGGCAGTGTAGGCAAAATATCATATAAAGCCCCGGATTCAACTGCAATAAAATAAAAAACTATCTTTGCACAAAAAACTATAATATATCATGCTCAAAGGATTTTTTAACGTACCCACCCCGGTGAATGAACCTATTTTTGGTTATGCTCCCGGCAGTAAAGAACGTGAACTACTAGAAGCTGCTTTAGCTGAAGCACGCGCTAAAGTAGGCGACATCCCTATGTACATAGGGGGAAAACCGGTTCATACCGATAAGAAAGGAAAAGTTACTCCACCGCACGATCACCAGCATATTCTAGCGCAATACAGTATAGGTAACAAGACACATGTTCAACAAGCTATTGACGCTGCATTAGCGGCGAAAGCAAAATGGGAAAACCTGGCTTGGGAACAACGTGCATCTATTTTTCTTAAAATAGCCGACCTTATTTCTGGCCCGTACCGTTATAAATTAAATGCAGCCACAATGCTTGGCCAATCGAAAAATGCTTACCAAGCAGAAATTGATGCAGCATGTGAACTGATTGACTTTTTGCGTTTCAACGTAAATTACATGTCAGAAATCTATCAGCAGCAGCCTCCGGTTTCTCCTAAGGGAGTATGGAACAGGGTTGAGCAACGTCCGCTGGAAGGATTTGTTTTTGCATTAACGCCCTTTAATTTTACAGCTATTGCTGCCAATCTGCCTACTTCGGCAGCATTGATGGGTAATGTTGTGGTTTGGAAACCAGCAGATACCCAGGTATACGCGGCCAATCTGTTGATGGAGATTTTCAGAGAAGCAGGTCTTCCGGATGGGGTAATTAACCTGATCTATGCAGATGGTCCTGAAACCGGCGAAGTGATCTTCAACAGTCCTGATTTTGCTGGCATCCATTTTACAGGCTCTACAGCTGTGTTTCAGAATATATGGAAAACCATAGGAACCAATATCCATAAATATAAAACCTATCCGCGTATCGTTGGAGAAACGGGTGGTAAGGACTTTATTCTTGTACATGGTTCGGCAGATGCTGAGGTTTCGAGCACTGCAATCCTTCGTGGGGCATTTGAATATCAGGGACAGAAATGTTCCGCTGCTTCAAGGACCTATATTGCAAAAAGTCTTTGGCCGCAAATCAAAGAACTGATGCTGCGTGACCTTGCTACTTTCAAAATGGGTGGTACTGAAGATTTCAGCAATTTTATCAATGCGGTAATCGACGAACGCTCATTCGATAAACTTTCAAAATATATCGACCAGGCGAAAGCTGATGACGGTGTGGAAATTATTGCGGGCGGCAACTACGACAAATCTAAAGGTTACTTTATTGAACCTACTGTGTTGGTAGTTGAAGATCCTAAATACACAACTATGTGCGAGGAATTATTTGGACCTGTGTTAACTGTATTTGTGTATGAAGATGAGAAGTTTGATGAAATTCTTGAAGTAATTGACACAACCTCAATCTATGCGTTAACAGGTGCTGTAATTGCACAAGACCGATATGCTATTGAACAGGCTACAGTTGCTTTACGCAATGCGGCAGGTAATTTTTATATCAATGATAAATGTACAGGAGCTGTGGTTGGTCAGCAACCATTTGGTGGTGCCAGAGGATCGGGTACCAATGATAAAGCTGGGTCTATGATCAACTTATTGCGCTGGGCATCACCGCGGACAATTAAAGAATCTTTTGATCCGCCTAAAGATTACCGTTATCCGTTTTTAGGATAATGAACCAATAATAACAAAAAAGGGGTGCTGCTTTAAAAACAGTACCCCTTTTTTGTTATAGGTTATTGTAAGATCAAGTTGTCATTTAGTTTCTATGCATGTTTTTTCGTAGTTTGTTTTACCATACTCCACACATACACCACCCCACTTGCACTATAACTCCACTAAAACCGGTCATTTCAGTGGAGTCATAGCGCAAGTGGGATGCAATTTGACAGGAATTACCTACAACAAACTACGACCAAAATACGACGCTGACTCTCTGTTTTAACAAAGCCCTATGCTTAACAGTCAATTAACATAGCTAGTTAATACTTCTTTTTATATTGTGAACACGGTATATTAACCTAATCATGATAACTTTGGCTCGCGCTGGTTTGATTCGTTAACTATACCTGCCGCTATTGAATTAATTTCCCAACTAATAAGGGTATTTTGCTTTTAGCGTGTTTTAAATGTATGATGAAACAAAATGCACCACTGCCACTCTAAAATCAAATTAAAACAAAAAACAATGAATTTTTTCTACCAGCATACAAACCTTCCTTCATGATCTTAAAGCGGTACTTATCTCTATTATTTTTCTTATGCCTGTTTTCTCAGGCCTTTGCACAGCAAAAATTTACGATTAGCGGAACAATCCGGGACGCTGCAACCGGCGAAACATTGATCGGCGCTACAGTTAAAATTCAAAATGCCACACAGTCTTTTGGCACCTCCTGTAATGCCTATGGTTTTTATTCCCTTACCGGGAATAGCGGCGATTACGACATGGTTGTAAGTTATACCGGATACCAGTCTTATACCAAAAAAATCACGCTTACTTCTTCATTGAAAATAAATGTTGAACTGGGTGGAAACAAAGGTGACCTGAATGAAGTAGTGATCACTTCCAAAAACCGGAAGAACGAGAATGTCCGTAGCCCTCAAATGGGGCTAGATAAGCTTGATATGAAGTCCCTCGATAATCTGCCGGTCCTTTTTGGCGAAAAAGATGTGCTGAAAACCATTCAGCTGCTTCCAGGTGTAAAATCTGGCGGAGAAGGAAATACAGGCTTCTTTGTAAGAGGCGGTGCGGCAGATCAGAACCTTATCTTATTGGATGAGGCAGTAGTATATAACTCTTCGCACTTGCTTGGTTTTTTCTCCACCTTTAATGGTGATGCGATCAAAGATGTAAGTCTTTACAAAGGCGGTATGCCAGCTCAATATGGTGGTCGCTTATCATCCGTGCTAGATGTGAAAATGCAGGATGGGAACAACAAGGAATTCTCTGCCGAAGGCGGAATCGGTTTAATTGCTTCCCGTATAAAAGTAGAAGGGCCGATTGTGAAAGATAAAGGATCGTTCATGATCAGCGCGAGAAGAACGTACATCGATCTCTTATTAAAAGCTTCTCCAGATTCTTCGTTGAAGGGTAATACGCTGAACTTTTATGACATCAATGCAAAATTAAACTATAAGTTCGATGATAAAAACACACTATTTGTATCAGGTTATTTTGGTCAGGACAATATTGGTATCAAAGATCTCTTTGCGAACGATTGGGGCAATACCACTGCAACCATTCGTTTAAACCATGTTTTTAATGATAAGCTGTTTTCCAATACCTCAGTGATTTACAACAAATACCATTATGCGGTCGAGCTCTTGGACGCAAATAACAATGCTCGCGTTACCTCGATGATCAGGGACTATAATGTAAAAGAAGACCTGCAGTATTATAGTAATAAACATGTAATCAGGTTTGGTGTCCAGGCAATCCATCACCGCATAGCACCGTCAGATATTACCACCACAGGAAACTCAAGCTTTAATCCTTTGGCAGTAGAAAACAGATATGGTCTGGAGCTTGCAGGTTATGTTTCAGATGAATGGGCAGTGACGGACAAATTCAATATCTTATATGGAGTGCGACTAAGTGGTTTCTCTTTGCTGGGTCCTGGTACTTTCAACACATATGACAGTGCAGGTGAAATTGTTTCTGCATCAACTACCGGGAGTGGCAAGTTCGTAAAGACTTATGTTTATCCTGAACCCCGTTTTTCGGCCAGTTATAGCCTAACGGATGAAACTTCGATCAAAGCTTCCTATAACAGAAACACACAGAATATCCATATTCTAACAAATGCCAATACGGGATCTCCTACAGATCAGTATGTGATGAGCAGCAACAATATTAAGCCAGAACTTGCAGATCAGGTGGCAATGGGATATTTCAGAAATAGTAAGGATAACTCCTTCCAGTTTTCTGGAGAGGTTTATTACAAATGGCTCCAGAACCAGATCGACTATAGAGATGGTGCCGACCTGATTGCCAACTCAACGGTTGAATCAGAACTATTGTATGGTACAGGTCGCGCCTATGGGTTAGAGCTGTACGCCAAAAAAACAAAGGGCAAACTAACTGGCTGGATCAGCTACACTTTATCAAAAACTGAACGCAAGATTGACGGCATCAATAATGGCGACTATTACAATGCTAAGCAAGACAGGACGCATGACCTGGCCCTGGTAGGAATTTATAATTTTAATCCACGATGGACGTTCTCTGCAAATTATATTTATAGCACCGGAAATGCAGTGACTTACCCTGCAGGAAAATATAATATTGGCGGACTAACAAACTATTATTATACAAACCGTAACGCCAATAGAATGCCTTACACGGCAAGACTTGACCTCAGTGCCACCTTAAAAGCGAAGGAAACCAAGAAATACCAGTCGAGCTGGAGCTTTGGTGTATACAATGCACTGAACCGTAAAAACCCATACTCTATAACGTTTAGGGATAAAAAGAATGATCCCACGCAAACTGAAGCTGTTCAAACCAGCCTTTTTGGTATAATCCCATCTGTTACCTATAATTTTAAATTTTAATCGCCATGCTAAAATATACAGTCTTGTCAAAATATAAGGCCTTGCTAAAATCTAATGCCTTTTTAAAACACTTCAGTTACTCCTTCCTGTCAATAGGCATATTGGTCACTTTTGCATCATGTGAAAAGGTAATTGATGTGAAGCTAAATACATCTGCCAGTCAGCTGGTAATTGAAGGCATGATTACCGATCAGCTGGGTGTTCAAACGATCACTTTAAGTGAATCGGTACCTTATACAAATAGTAATACCTATCCAGCTGTGACTGGTGCACAGGTGGTGGTAGCGGATGACAATAATCAGTCCTGGACATTTACTGAAACCAAACCCGGCACCTATACCTTCAATTTGTTAAAAGCAGAACCTGGTCGTAAATACACGATGAAGGTAGTTACTAATAATACAACCTACAATGCGTCTTCAACTATGCCATCAGCGGTTGCACTGGATTCACTAACTACTAAGATCATCACCTTTGGTGGAGACGACCTGAAGGTGGTAGAAGCACATTATCAGGATCCAGCGGATCAGGTAAACCAATACAGAATGGTACTAAAAGTCAATGGGGTACAAATTAAAGCCGTTTTTGCAGAGAATGACCGCCTCACCAACGGAAATAATGTTACCAGTACGCTTTTCTATGATGACGATGCTAACGAAGAGTTAAAAACAGGAGACGTGGCCGAAGTGGAATTGCAATGTATAGATAAGGACGTGTTTACATATTGGTACACCTTGAGCCAGCAAACGCAGAATGGCCCGGGTGGCGGTGTTACGCCAGGAAACCCACCTTCAAATATAAGCAATGGCGCGCTCGGGTATTTTAGTGTAAATACTACAGAAAAGAAATCCTTTACGGTGAAATAAAGAAATTAGCAAAAAATCTTCTTCCCCTCTTTGAAGGCATCCGTCAATTAATGCGACAGATGCCTTAGTTATTAAATTAGATCGGGTGGCTAATATTATTCTTTAGCCAGACAGTCCTTTTTTTCCTTTGCTTTCGTTAAAAGTGGCGCGGCAGAATTTTGGGTAATTTCCTGACAATTGATCTTGTTCACATAACCGGCTTCTGTACTTACTACACTAATATAATTTGTTTTGCCCTCTACGACAGTAAATTTTAACGGAGCTGTTTTTTTTGCAGTTGGTAATCCGCCGGTTGTAATAGCAACGGTATGATCACCAACGCCTAGGTCATGTACGGAATAGGATTTGTTTTTTTGTTTACAGATTAATTTACCGTCAACATAAAAGTGATAATTTACAGCCAGGCCTGCGTAACCTGTTACCCGGATCAAATAAACCTTTCCAGTTTTTGTTTGTGATTGAGCGCTGTATGAACCTGTCAATAAAAACGCTAATAGTGCAAGTAACTTAAATGCTTTCATAATTTTTGCTTTTGATTAGATATTTGAAATTAATAATTTGCAGGGGAAAATTGAATTTAAATCTAGCGTTTATAGTCTGTAGCCCACAGAAAAACGCGCGAAAGGATAGATCTCGGCCACATTCTCAAATCCCTTGAAAAAGCCATTTAGAGAGTACTGTCCGACCCCAGCAGCCAGGGAGAATTTTTTACTTAAATATCCTCTTAAGTCTGCTGAGAGAGTATTTAAGATGTAAGATGAGGGGTTGCCATTTATGGTTTGAAATCGGCTGCCACGATAGTTGAATTCTGTTTCAAACCGTTTATTAAAGTTTATTTTTCCGGCAGCCACTACCTGTATCCCTGCACAATAATCATAGTTCCTTCCCTCGCCATAAAACAGGTATTTATCCTGAACCGCCCCAAGGGCTACGACTCCACTTCCAATTTCGCTGGTAAATTGCACTTTGGCATCGGGGTTCCAGTTAGACATCAATTTGAAAGCGAAACTTTGCCCCCCGTATTGGAAGGCGTTATTTTTGATGAAGTCGTAATTCATCGTAATCGTATAGAGGTGCCGGGCGCGGCCATCGTTCTCCATTGGCCAGGTTTTTAGTGCTCCGCTCACCTGCACGTTGTTTACATAGGTTGAATCTCCGCCGCCCAATTCAATCACTGCGGAAAAATAATCAAACGGGATGTTTGATTCCTCAAATTTCTCTCCATATAATAACCCCAGGCGTACATAAAGTTCTTCTTTACCTCTCAATGTTGATTGATAGGTTTTCACGTTAAAATGCCTGGAGCCTATGTTTAAATTGGCGGTTAACTTGTGGGCTGTATCTGCCCGGCCGTGCACCCTGCCCCATTCGCCGTTGATCAATCGATTTACACCATTAATGGGATTTACCAGCAGGCCAAATACCTCCTGCATCTGACGTTTTGCACCTCTTGCCCTATTGTTCACAATTTTCCCAGCAATTCGGTGGGTCATTTCGCCTAAAGTGATGCCGCCAAGACTTGTATTGATAAAATCATTAGGTGCAAATTTGTTGGTTTCCGCAGCTACCTCCCAAACAAAACTACCGGTAAACGCCGCAGGCACGGATTGCCAGAAGCTATAACCATTGCTTCTGAACGTATTATAATATAAGTTACCATGATAAGGATGCCCGAACTGGTTAGTCTTAAAACTATTGTCGTCCCATTCCCAATTCTTAGGCTTCAGGTTTCTTTGGATACTGTTGATGTCCAGTTTAGCCCAATCTGCCTTCGTAACAAACTTATCATAACTCCAGGGTAACAGCTGTACCACAAAAAGCTCAGTAGCCGCCCTGATGAAATTTTTTTTTGGAACAAATACTGTATCGCTGGTACCTTGTGCCAGGCAGCCCAGGCCTAACATTAATAAGGTAAGGGTAAGAGTGATTTGTCTGCCCATTAGTTAAATATATTTTTGTAGCTGTTACTGATAAATTTTGGGGCCCTTAATCGGAAACCAATAAAAAGCTGAAGGAATACGTCTACATTTTGGTTTTCTGCGGAGGTAAGCCCCTGTGCGTATTTGGCGGACGTGGCAGTTAAATAACTTCCTGCAAAAAAACGGTGGCTATTGTAACCAAATCCGAATTTACCATCCCATTGATAAATAGGGCCTCTTTGGCTAAAACTTAATAACTCTGCATCGCTACGCTGTTTAACCCGTGTATGGATATAACCAAAAGCAGGGGGTAAAAGCGCCAACCATATACAGCGCTCTGTTAAATACCAGTGTATACTGGTAACCGGCACCCAGCAGGGCCTGAAAATTATTTGATTTTTCGTTGACGCTGGCCTGAGGAGAACGGTCATCAATGATATAATATCTTAAAGATATTTTGGGTAAAAATGCCCCCGCACTTTTAAGTTGTCTCTCCGTTTGGGACACCGCTGCCGCCAGAGATAACCGTTTATTGGTATTGTAACCAATGGAGGCATTATAACTGGTTACGTGAAGATTTGGTATTTGTATATACGGATCGCCATCTTTCCAATCGGTGCGGAAGGTACTGGTGTTCTCTACATAATATCCTTTGGTTTTGGTATAAGCCAGGTCGCCAAACCACTGTCGGTGGTTTAAAGTTGTTCCCAGCGTAAAAAGCTTGGTTTTTCCTTTTTCATCGTCGTCATTATTGGTAATGGCGGAATGTGGGAGGTAGTCAAAATAAAAGGATATAAATTGATAACTGAAATATGTCCTGATCACTTCAAAAGTGTTTGGTTGCAGTACAATATTGTAGCCCGCAGTCTTCGCTACCAGTGCTTCTGCAGTATTGGTAATGGATGGTTTAATCACAAACCAATCATCAAAGGTTTCGATATTGGTACTATCTGGACGGTACTTTGACTTCTCTGTTTTCTGGGCAGATGCGCGCCCAGTACCAAGGATAGCCAACACAACAGATAAGAATAAACAACCTATGCTTTGTTTCAGTAAATAACGCATATAACCTGCTCTACAATAAAAAATCAATTTAGAATACATGCCAAACTTTTCTTTCCTCCCAGCTATCAAATATGGATAGTAATCCTTTTGAAGGCAGAAAATCGACAATTGGTGCTACACTTGGATTAGGTGGATATTTAACTCCCGTATATTTTAACCTGTGAAACTTACCCCCGCTTTGCACCAGCAGATCGCGCCAGCCTTTGGTGAATGTAGAATCTACAATCACTGGATAACTGGCTACCGTGAATCTAGTATTTAACCTTCCGGTATGATCAAGCAGCAAGAAAGTACAGCCGCCCGAACCACAGAAATATGGCCCGGTTAAGCCTACAAAAGTTTCGTTTTTACCATCATTATCTAAGTCTGCGACCTGTAATTGAAACTGACGGCTCATCGTATCTATTAGTCCTTTACTCAAGTCTTCTTTATGATAGGATTGCAAAAAAGAACGCACCTGCGCGATCTTTTCTTTACGCTGCGCATCGTATTTATCAGATTTGGTGTTATCAGCTTCTGTTTCCGAAGATTTTTCTGATCCTGATGTATCAACCGAGGGAGTTGTATTGGCGTTAGAGTTAGAATTGTTATTACCAGATTTACATTGTATAAACAATGAAACTAGCAGAATGGCAGGAAAGAGGTAGAATTTTTGCATAGGAGGTAATTTAAGCTGTGTCTTTAGTTGATATCATTGGCGCGGTGTAAATAAATATCTTGCTGGGGATAAGGAATAATAAGTCCTTCCGCAGCAAAGGCAATTTGTATGGCCACGATGAGATCACTGCGCGTAGCAAAAGAATCTTTCATTTGGCGGGTCCAAAAATATATTTTCACATCAATTGAACTGTTACTGAACTGCTCATACTGTACCACGGGCGGTGGGTTATGGACGATCCTATCATCTCGCTCAAGTATCCCGGTTAGGATCTCCTTCACCTTGTTTAAGTCAGAATCGTAGGCAACGCCAATCAAAATAGCTATCCGTTTATGGCTGCCCCCTAAAGTCCAATTGGTTAAATGGGAACTGAGAAGGTCGCCATTTGGCATAATCAGGTCGGCCCCTTCCCAGGTAGAGATAACGCTGCTACGAAAACCAATCGATTTCATTGTTCCTCCCTGTCCTCCGATTTCAACGACGTCACCAACGTTAACAGGTTTTTCGAAAGCTATGATCAGCCCGCTCACCAGATTGTTAACAAGTGTTTGCAGGCCAAAACCAATACCCACGCCCAATGCACCGATGATAATAGTTAACCGGTCCATCGGGATGCCTGCCGCGGCAATGGCCAAAAATAAGCCAATGCTCAAGATGGAGATCCTGATGAGCAACAGCCAGCTTCCAACGCCGCGCTTGTTGTTGATATTGTTTTTGTCCGTGCTGATATGACCATCCGATGCAAAGAAGGATACAATCTTGGATGTCATGACTGCTATTGCCACAATTAGCACAAATAGTAATAACTTATTGATACTAAATGTATAATCACCTACTGAATGTTCCCGTGTAAAAAAATCCTGCAGTGGACCGGCTATATAACTGAACCCCGCAAAATTGCGCCCAAACAGGATAATCCAACCTATCACCAAAGCCACATAAAAGAGCACCGGTGCCCGGTTACCCACCCGCTCAAAATTGAGATAAAACAGTTTTTTTTCCTGACGCGTATACACATTAAAGGCAAGGAATAAGCCTTCGTTGATCAGCCTTACTGTCCATAAAAAAAGTATTGCGATAACTACATTTAAATATCCGCTCACCATCAAGGTTTTAGACAGGTTATACCGGCCAAAAATGTTTGCCAGGACGGAACCAAATTCAATAACCGCCATCAGGGCGACTGAATAGATCATCCATTTTTCTCGAAGTTCACTTCTTCGGCCTTTCCACAACACCAGCATCCCTATGAGAAAGCCTGTTAACGAAATGCACAACATAAACCAGCGTTCGGTCCGAGATGCCTGAAGAATAAGATTATCAAAAGCAGAAATCAAAAACAACCCCAGCATGGTTAACCATACATTGTACCAGTAACGGTTGATATAATTGCTGAAAATAAAACTTAAACTAACCGCCGCAACAGTCCAGAATATCATATTGAGGATAAAGGGCGGTGATAAAAAAATAAACTGAAAGATGTTGATCACCATGATCATTGCTGAAAGCAGCGGGTATCTGAGCACCAGCTGCCCGTCAAAATCTTTATTCAGTAATTGCTTCTCAATATAAATTACTTTAAGTGAGCGAAGGTAGATGTAAGATGTAATGACCAATAACAGAATGGCCAGCAGCTTACCACTGTTGTTCCCAGTAAAAAATAATAAATTAAGCTTTCCCTTCGCTCTGGCCTGCTCCAAAATTTCCGAGAATGGCCTTGCATAACCTACGGACTCCCATATATTGCCAAACTCGCGTTTAAACGCTCCGGAGGCCATTTCTTTCTGATACAAATGCACCTCTTCAAGACCTGACTGAAGCTTGAGAACAATCATATCTGCTCTGTTTAATAAAGCGCGAACATTGGTGGCAGCAACTTTAATTGAGCTATCAATGGGATTAACCTGATAAGCCATCACCAGCAGGTGTTGAAGATATTTGACAGTATTGGCAGAATCTTTAGGAAATTTGAATAAGACCGGATTATTACTCAATGAATCCAGTTGAAAACGAAAAGCGCTCAGATTTTCATGATGAAGACCTAAGGTATTTCGTATGGTAAGGGTCTTGTTTAAAAGTTCATTGATAATATTGGCAGTAGAACTGAGGTTCCTGTTGGTTTGTGCCGTTCCCTTTTTAGTGAGCACTCCATCACTGGCGATAACAAAGTCTTTTTCCAGATCTGACAACTGTTTGGCGGTACCCAGGGTATCTATCCCACCTTTTAGATATAGAGTGGCTTTTTGCAAGGATTTCCTGATCACATCAAAAGCCCTGTCTTGTGCAATTTCTGCCATGTCCGTCTCTACATCGCCGGCACTTTCCTTCTTCATCTTGTTTGCGAAGGCGTCTATATTTTTGATAAAAGCAGAAAGACTATCACCCTGTTTTATTGTAACATGAGCAGAATCGCCTTTGGTCTGGGCCGATAAATTCTGGCAGCGAAAAAGTATACCACTTGTAAAAATTGAAAAAATAAGTAGAAGTTTTATATACATATATCCGCCTCCAGGTAGGTAATGAAATAAATTTAAGGGAAATATATATTGGAAACAACACTTGCAACTAAGTTGTCAGAAGATTGTTATTTGTAACTATATTTGATACTAAACCGCTCAACTATGAAAAAGCACCTACTTTTTTTTATCGGGGTAATGTTTGTGATAAACGCTTACTCTCAGACTAAAACATCTGCTGGTCAAGACATTGTCCTTAAATCAAATGGAGAGGAAATGAAAGGTAAGGTTACGCAGGTCAGTGATGACGAGATTCATTTCGTTTACAGCGGTGAAACTGCAGAATATATTGTAAAAAAAGCAGATGTATTAAAAATTACCCATTCGAGCGGGCGTGTTGAAACCTTCAACCAATCTGCACAACCTGCTGAAACACGCAAAAACGATCAGGTGGCAATGACTGCAACGCCGGCAGACCATCACAATAAAATTGCAATCCTTCCTTTTGCTTTTCTGATGGACAGACAGGCCGGTGCACAGGAAGTTGGTATTAAAGCACAGGAAGATACTTATGCCTTTCTTTCCAAACATACTGCAGGATACACCATATTGGATGTGCGATCCACAAATGCAGCATTAATTAAAGCTGGAATTACACGCGAAAAATTAATGGGTTTTACCATGAAGGAGATTTGTGACATCCTCGGTGTAGAATATATTATAGATGGTACGATAACACAAAACAAAGGATATGCGACCAGCAGTTCATACGGCAATACAAATACCGACATCAAACGTAAAAGCGACGACAAGGTAAAAGTGAACAGTTCTGATTACAGTAACAGTAATTCGGTTCAGCGTTATGACGTGAGTGTTTCTTTGAACATCTATATGGATAATAATGCCAGCATTTATAACCAGACCCATAAGGCATTTCTAACGAATACCGATGGATCTTACAGCAGTCCACTCGAGTACCTGCTCAAAAGGTGTCCTTTATATAGAAAGTAGCCTGTACAGGTAGTTAGCATGTAAAACACTGATCGCCGTAACCTAATTTTGTTTGGCCAGCCTTTCCTTCTGTTTAGCGCTTAGGTATTTCCTTACTGGGATATCATAGAACACCATTACCAGATATGCTGCGCCGAGCAAAAGAATTACCCCTGTGATGATAATAAGCGTTAATTGCATAGTTCCCGGTTGGCGGCTGATGTAATAATTACCGAACATCCATAGGGCGGCATAATGTGTCATGTATAGGGGGTAGGAGATATTTCCTGAGAATACGCACAGCTTTTTCAGTCCAGATGACGGAGTAGCCCCTGCTCCTAAAGCAATCAGCAAGGGAAAATATAACAGCACCACTAAAGGTTCTGTTATCCAATTCCATTTTGAAGCCGGCATAATAAAGGCAAGCAGCAATAAGAAAGCAAGGCCAATAAAACCCAGCTTATTTTTAATAATCCAGTTTGAACGGTAAATCAGTAATCCCGCCAGGAAAGAATAGGATATGCGTGCGCCCCCATCCCAAAACGTTGGTCCGCTCCAGCCACCCAGCAAATTACCAGCGCGGTAAGCTACAAAACAAATTGCCAGCGCCGCGAATACGGTAAGCAACTTGAGAAAGTTCTTTCCAAGGCGGTAAAATACAAATGCATAAAAAATATTGGCAATATACTCCCAAAACAAAGACCATGCTGGTGCATTAAAGCTGAACAGGTTAAAACCGCGGTCTTCTATTACAGGATAAGGAATTAGCAAGATGGAGCAAATGAAGGTAAGCGCAATTTTGCCGGCACTGTACAATTCAAGATGGCCGCCAAAAGGATCGAAAAGAAAGGCCAGCAGACCTAATACAGATCCGGCAATAACGAGCGGATGTAACCTGATAATCCTTGCAATGAGGAAATTGAGCACACCCATTTTGCCCATACGGTCATCATAGGCATAACCAATGACAAATCCTGAAAGGCAGAAAAAGAAATCAACCGCCAAAAAACCATGACCAATAAAGTTCTTGCTAGGGTCGGTAAATACCCATTCCATAAAGTGAAACGTTACTACGCCCAGGGCTGCAAATCCCCTTAAACCATCAAGAATATCGAAATGCTGTTTAGTTTGCAGTATTGCAGGTGCGGTTGTGTTAGTATCCATTGCAGCACAAGTTATCGAGAATAATGGTCCGATCAAAATTGGAATTGCTGCTATCTTTCCTCCCTCCTACTGAATAGTACGTAGTGACGTGTATAATTTATTTTAGTCAAACTAACAAGTGCCAATCACGAAATTGTATGCCAGAGTATTATAATTGATAAAATTTATAGCAAATATCAAATTATTAGCGTTAACTAAATTGACATTTATATAATCCAAAGTAAATTAGCTCATGTTTTTAGTATAGAATGATTTGTAATTACATCTTCGGCACCTGTTGCAAAAATACCGGCTACAGGTTATGTATGGGACAATCAGTCTTGCGCAGTTACCTAAAGAGCATGCAGCAACTCTGCACTGCTAAGCAAACTATATGATAAACTAAAACATTGATAAAACCGCTTATAAATCGAGTTCATTTTGGTTTTATGGCGGATGAAGATAGGAGGAATTTAATATGGTCAATACCAAAGATCTTACTGATTTGCAACTTGTCGCTCTGCTTGAGAAAGGCAACCAATTTGCCTTTCATGAACTTTTTAACCGTTATAAAGTGGTTCTATATTCTTTCTGCTATTATAAAGTGAATAACAAGGAGGAGGCACAGGATATGATACAATCAACGTTTACCCAGCTTTGGGAAAACCGCGATCGCCTAAATATTCCGGGCAGCTTTGAAAGTTATATTTTCACTATTGTGAGGAATAAAATTATAGATCAGTATAGGCGTGGAAAAGTATCACAGAAATATCTTGATAACTTACAGCATTACCTCGATACTACTGAAGATTCAACTGATCATAGGGTTAGGCATAATGACCTTCGCAGACTGATAGATATGGAAATCGACGCGCTTCCAAATGCGGTAAAAGAAGCTTTTCTACTGAGCCGGAATACTTTTATGACCAGGAAAGAAATGGCGGGGAAACTTCAAATAAGCGAAGAAGGAGTAAAAGCAAGGATTCACAGAGCATTAAAAATATTAAAGAAACGACTTAATTATAAGTTGCACTTGCTTTAAGCTATATGCATTGAAAAGATAAAGAAACGTATACCCTTTATGATACGAAATTCGTGACTCTTTTTATAACATTCATAATATGAAAAAATATCAGGCTAACCATTTGATTGATAAATTTAGGGTTGGAAAAACGTCAAAGGATGAGTTGATCCTGATTGAATATACCATTTTGGTTCAGCGGGCTAATTCTGAAACAGCATTGAGTGAGGAAGAATATATCGAGCATCTTAGTGCAATAGATTCAAGCATGAATAAGCTGGTCAGGAAGCCCGTCATTATAAGACCATGGATATCAATCAGTGCTGTGGCAGCTGTACTGCTAATAGTATCAATAGCTACCTACTTTTGGACGCCTGGTATTTTTGAACATCAAGCCGAAGCCGTTGAATCTGGAAGTAGTATTTTGCCTGGTGGCAACACTGCTATTCTTCATCTTGAATCAGGCCAGCAAATCAATTTATCCGATATCAAAAATGGAGAAATAACCCGGTCTAACGGTGTTGTTGTCACTAAAACTTACGATGGACTTGTAGAATTTAATGTAACAGCTTCTTCCAATCCAGATGGTTCACATTTGAATAGCATTAACACGCCAAAGGGTGGGCAATATATCATCCGTTTGCCAGATGGTTCCAAAGTATGGCTTAACGCCGCATCGACACTTTCATTTCCAACAACTTTCGATGTCACTCGTAATGTTGAGTTGAGCGGCGAAGCCTACTTTGAAATAGCAAAAGATAAGGCGCACCCTTTCATTGTGAAAACTAAAAAACAGGAAGTAACGGTTCTTGGGACCCATTTTAACATTAGTAGCTACGATGACGATCCTGATGTGGAAACTACATTGCTGGAAGGAAGCGTAAAAGTTGCCAGTACACAAAATAGTATTACGCTTTTACCCGGTGAAAAATCAAACGTAAGGGACGAAAAGATAATGGTTTCAAAAGCTAATCTGGAGGATGACCTGGATTGGAAAAATGGCTATTTCATTCTGGACAATGAAACGTTTAGAGGCGCAATGGCTAAAATTGCAAGATGGTACAACGTAGAAATAGCATATGAGACAAACCCGGACAACATCAACATCGGCGGAATGATACCCAGATCAGCAAGAATAACTGAAATACTGGCGCTCATGGGTCAAACCGGTGAAGTCCACTTTAAGATTGGAGGAAGGAGGATTACGATTATAAGATAGAGTGCTACCTGAAGGGTAAATTGAAAGTCAGCTGGCCTAGAGTCGAAGCCAGACCAGCTTGACATTTGGTTTACCTAATACATATAAATATATCAACTCATCGACATGCCTAACGTCTGAAGGTGCGGCAGATCGATCATAAACCAACGATAACAAATGTACAACTTTTATTATATTATAAAAAGGTGTATGCCTCCCGGCTACACCCCAAAATTACTACTGGTTACCAAGTTAACCGCCATCCTTTTGTTCGCTGCCTTTATGCAGGTTAGTGCTGGCACATACGCCCAGAAAATAAATATTAAAGAAAAAGATGTTAAAATAACGGACATCTTTAAAAAGATTACAAAACAGACAGGCTACTACTTTATCTATAACAAAGAGCTGATTGAAAAGTCCCCTGTTGTGAGCATTAAAGTTGCAAACGCAGGCATACTTGAAACTCTGGACAAATTATTTTCTGGTTTAAACTTAGCTTATGAAATTACTGACAAGGGCATAGCCGTTATAGAGAAAAAAAGTTCGGGGTCCTCACCTGAAGAGCAGAAAACTGCATTTGACAATATAGATGTACATGGACGGGTAATTGATGAAAACGGAAAAGGATTGGCCGGTGCGGTAATTAAACTTAAAGACGGCAGAAGAACCACAGTAACGAACGCAGATGGAGAATTTACATTCCTTGGGGTTGACGAAAAGGCAACTATCATCATCTCGTTTTTGGGATTTAAGGTTCAGGAAATTAAGGTAAGCAAACAACTAGGCAATATCCAGTTAGAACCAGTAGCCGGGCAATTGAATGAGGTTGGTGTGGTGAGTACAGGTTATCAAACTATTCCTAAGGAAAGGGCTACTGGTTCTTTTACTCAAGTTGACAATGCTTTAATTAACAGATCGGTTTCAACCAGTATATTAGATAGACTAAAAGATGTTACCAGCGGGCTTAACTTTTCGACCAGCAACAATCTCGGTGCATATAGGCGTGCGCCTATTGAAATCCGGGGACGTTCAACCCTTTTTGCCGATCCCAACCCTCTGATTGTTCTGGATAATTTCCCATACGATGGAGACTTAAACAATATAAATCCAAATGATATTGAAAGTATTACGGTACTTAAAGATGCTACAGCGGCATCAGCATGGGGAACGAAATCTAGTAACGGTGTAATAGTTATAACGACCAAAAAGGGGTCGTTAAATAGCGCAACTAAAATTGGACTTACTTCTAACATTGCTATAGGCGGAAAGCCTGACCTTTATTATTCGCCTCAATTGAGTTCTGAACAATATATCGGGGTTCAGCGGTTTCTTTTTGATAAAGGTGCCTATAATGGAATTATTAATAACGGATATGCAGCATTGCCATCGGCTGTCGAGTTATTCCGGAATCCCTCTGATCCAAATTACGAAACAAAACTAAATGCACTAAAGAGTTTTGACATAAGAAATCAACTTGAAAAATACTTTTACAGACCAAGTGTTAATCAGCAATATCAATTAAACATCAATGGCGGTAGCGTCAGCCAGAAATATTATGTTTCCGCAGGATATGATAAAAATCTTTCAAACCTGGTGGGAAACGCATATGATAGAATAACACTTAATACTAGCAACACCTACTACATGCTAAATAATAGATTAGAATTATTTTCAAATCTTATCTACACAAGTAGTAACAATAGATCTTTACCAGGTTTCAACCCAACCAACCCTTATGATCAGATTGCTGATGAAAATGGTACGGCATTGCCTGTAGCAAATATTCTCAGGCCTTCTTATGCTCAAACGGCTGGAAACGGCAGGTTGCTCAATTGGATATACAAGCCTTTAGATGAATTAAATCAACAATATGGTTCAACAAACAATAACCTGACCGACTACAGGCTCAATTTGTCATTAAGCTATAAGGTTATCGAGGACTTAAAAGCATCCGCATTATATACATATGAAAAAGGAATATCGAATTCAAATCAGCTATATGAATTAGAGTCTTTCTATACCCGCAACTTAATAAATCAGTTCAGCCAGGTTAATCTGGGCACCGGAGTGGTCACTTACCCATTACCACCAGGGGCAATCTACACAGACTACAACTCGACTATAAAATCCCAGAATGGAAGATTTCAATTAAATTATAACAAAGCATGGGGGAAAAATACGGTAGATGCAATTGGCGGAACTGAGGTTAGAGAATCAAGAACGGATATCATCTTCAATCAATTCTTTGGATATAATGAGGAAACAAAGACCAATCAAAATGCAGCTATAAATTACACTGCGAATTATCCACTCTTCTATGGAGGCAGTCCACAAAGGATAAACCCCAATACAGGAAGCCGGGGAAATTTAAACAGGTTTTTATCCAATTACATAAATCTGGCCTATTCGTATGACGATCAGTATATTGCTTCATTTAGCGCCAGACAAGATGAGTCTAATTTATTTGGCGTAGCCAGCAACCAAAAGGGAGTTCCGCTGTGGAGTGCTGGAGTAGCATGGATTATTAATAAGGAATCATTTTACAACCTAAACTGGCTTCGTCAACTAAAACTTCGGGGAACATTTGGTTACACTGGAAATGTAGACAACACTTTATCTGCTTACCTTACCACCAGCACTTTATCTAACCAAATAAATCTTTATAATGCCTTGTATTCGGTAGTTATAAATCCACCTAATCCCTCGTTACGATGGGAAAAAGTGCAAAATATCAATTTAGCTATTGATTTTTCTACCAAAGCTGACAGAATAAATGGAAGCATCGATTTTTGGCAAAAAAAAGGCAACGATTTAATTGGTAACAGCCCTATTGCCCCGCAAACAGGAATAGTTTTATATAGGGGCAATTCTGCGAATACGGTGACTAATGGAATTGACATTCAAATCAATAGTATCAATTTGAATCGTGTCTTTAAGTGGTACACAACGGCGTTGTACAATTATACCGCAAGTAAAGTCATATCATATAAAGTATCAAACGGAACGAATTTGAATGTGGTAGCTTCAAACTTTAATAACCCACTCGAAGGGTATCCTTATTTTGCACTCTTTAGTTTTAAATATGCAGGATTAAATGCTACCGGTGACCCTCAAGGCTATCTGAACGGAGAAATAAGTACCAATTATAATGCAATTTCAAACTCAACTGACAGAGCTGAATTAAAATATAATGGCTCAGCGATACCCACCAGCTTCGGTAGCCTGCGTAACACATTCATTTACAAAAACCTGGATTTTTCCTTCAATATAGCATACAAGCTGGGCTATTATTTCAGACGTAACTCTTTAAATAACTCCAGTTTATACAGCACCGCAAATTCATTTGGATATGCAGATTATGAAAACAGATGGCAGAAAGCAGGAGATGAATCATACACGAACGTACCCGCTCTTGTTTATCCTGCTAATCAACAACGAACCAACCTTTACACCTATTCTGATGCTCTGGTAGAAAAGGCAGATAATATCCGCCTGCAGGACTTGAGAATTGGATATTCATTAACAAGGGCAAAGCAATACTTCAGAAGCATAAATCTGTTTGTGTACATGTCTAACCTTGGAATTTTATGGTGCGCAAACAAGCGAAATATTGACCCAGACTATCCAACAGGATTGCCTATGGCAAGATCAATAGCTTTTGGCATCAGGGCAGATTTCTAATATTTAATTACCACGGAATGAAAACTAAACATTACTTATATCTAGTATACCTACTATTGGCATTATCTGCTTGTGAAAAAGCTGATTATTTAGATGACAAGCAAAATACGGAAATCCTGACTCCAACAACTCTACCAGACTTTCAACAAATTTTAGATAATACTGGTACAATGGCTACAAGCGGAGGTCTGGCACAGATATCATCGGATGACAATGATATATCGTATGCTAATTATTTAACTGCTACAGCTACAGAAAGAAATGCTTATGTCTGGGCAAGGAATATTTACGATGGAGACGTCAAAATACAAGACTGGGACGCCCTTTATAAACAGGTATTCTATTCGAATATTGTTTTGGAGGGGCTTGCCAAATCAGACAGCCTTAATTCAACCAAAGGACAGTATCTAAGAGGGTGGGCACTTTTTTGCCGTGCCTTTGCGTTTTATGATCTCACTCAGAATTTTTGTAATGTATACGATGGATCCACGGCTTCGCTGGATCTTGGAATACCTCTACGCCTTTCATCCGCGATAGATTACACACTTCAGAGAAGTACTTTGCACCAAGCCTATGATCGGATTTTATCTGATTTAAATGAAAGTTTGCCCCTCTTACCATTCGACAGGGCTGCCGCCAATTTAAACAGGCCATCTAAAAATTCAGCTTATGCATTGCTGTCAAGGATCTATTTGAACATGCGCGACTATTCGCAAGCTGAAAAATATGCAGATGCCTCTTTAGCAATCTATAGTGCTTTAATTGATTACAATACCATAAGCAAAACTTCAGAAACCCCATTTTCCAGAACAAATTTGGAGCTGATAAATTATAGACAGCAAGTAGCCGCTTATAGCAGATTGACTGATACCTATGTCGACTCTTATGTAAAGGTAAATAAGGATTTACTGGCACTGTACGCACCAAATGATCTTAGAAAGCAAGTATATTTTGATACCCTGGGCGATGGCACTTATACTAAGAAAAAGGGATATCATGGCTATGGCGGTTATCCATTTACAGGTTTGGCTACTGATGAGCTTTATTTAATAAAAGCAGAGTGTTTAGCAAGAAGAAGCGAAGTCAACTCTGCGATGGATAAGCTAAACGAGCTTCTTAAGATGCGCTTTTTGAATACAACTCCATATATCCCTTTAGTAGCTATCTCCGCAACGGATGCTTTGGAAAAAGTGCTATTAGAGAGAAGAAAAGAACTGGTGTGGCGGGGAATCAGGTGGCATGACATAAAACGTTTGAATAAGGAAGGCGCGAATATCACTCTCACCAGAACACTGAACAATGTGACCTATACCTTGCCTCCGAATGATATAAGATACATTTTTCCCATTCCGGATGACGAGATTTCATTCACAGATTTAAAACAAAACCCAAGATAAAATATGAAAACAATAGTAAAAATTTTCGCAGCCCTGGTTATGTATATACCGTCCATTTGTGGACAAACGATTAATAAAAACCTGCCAAAAAAAATAACAATTTCAGGTTATATTGCTGATTCCTGTATCAAGAAAGTAAAACTCAATCCAGACATATTCTTTCATGATAATTTCGATTCTGAGCGCTGGCCTGAAGGTAGAATTTTTCCAATAAAAATTATAAACAATAGGTTCTCCATTACAATTCAACCTAAGGACGAAATATCTTATTTCCAATTTAGATCTGGCGACGAATCCAATTTGATTTTGAAGTCATTGGAAGTAGATGAATTTCTGGTTCAAGCTGGAGATAGTATACATATTGATTTGAAATCTTCAGGTAAGTTTGTTTTCACAGGGAAAGGCTCAGAAAAATTAAATTATTTACATTATGCAGGGGTACTAGCGTGTAGCGGGGGTAATAACCGACCAAATTTTCAGCCAAATGATACGAAGCAAATTGCGCATTGGAGAAACCTTGCGTTTGAACACCTGTCATTTTGCCTCGATTCATTAGAAAAGATCAAGGGAAAAATAACTGATGATGCCTACAAAATACTGCGTTTAAATACTTCAGCAATAATAAATCGACAACATATTAGTCACGTGACAAGCAACATGTTGATTGCTCAAATTTATCTCAATAATATTGACACCGCGTATATGGCCGCGCTCAAAAATGAACTTCAATTGATGGATCTTTGTCAACGGGAATTTGCATGCACAGATTCTTTAATACTGGATAATGCAGGACCATACATTACGTACTTAGGAACATATCAGATGGTGTATAACCAAATTTTCTCTGGTAATATTATACCCCCATTTGAAAATAGTTTCAATAAAATATTACAGGATTACAAAGGAGTGTTAAGAGACAAAGTACTTGCATGGAGTATAAATCGTTGTTTTGTGACTTACAATTCATCAAACTTTGTAAGGTTAGCAGAAGATGTGGTAAACGATGCAGACAGCAAGGCTTTATTAAATAACGTAGCATCAAAATTACCTGGTGAACAGGCATTTGACTTTTCATTTGAAGGCATGGACGGTAGGCAAGTAAAACTTACAGATTTTAAAGGTAAGGTTGTGGTACTTGAAGCGTGGTTTAACGGTTGTACTGGTTGCGTCGGTCTAGCCAAAAGAATGCACCCTATTATGGAACGTTATAGGAAAAATAAAAATATAGTATTTATTTCTTTAAATGTGGACAGAAACAAACAAAGGTTTTTGGAAGGAGTGGCATCCGGAAAATACGGTAACACAAAAAGTGTATTCCTTTATACCAATGGAAAAGGTTGGTCACATCCCATGTGTTTAAAATATCAATGGGCTACCTACCCGCAAATGCTCATCATCGATAAAAACGGAAAACTCCTTTCTGGAAGAACAATTGACCCAAAAAATGAGTCAAAGACAAAAGAGCTTACAACGCTAATTGATAGTCACCTATAGAAAAGCATCGGCTGCAATGGAGTTACTGCAGCCGATTAAAAAATCACAGGTTATGGAGCTACGTAGCTTCCGTTAGCTGGTGAGATTTCAGTTGGGGATTTAGAAGGTAGGTCTGCTGACGGAAATGAACTTCCCTGGCTGGCTGTGAAGCCTACCCAACAAGGGTTATCCAAAGTATTTCTACATCCCGATTCATCAATTGGATTTGGATTGAGTTTATATTCCCCAACAGCATCTAAAGTATAATTAAACGCTGCAAGATGTTTAGGACTCGTGCTAGTGAATGCACTACCGGCAATAGCAATACCAATTGCTATCAGCGCAAAATAAAACCTTTTCATAACGATATGAATTTAAGTGAATACTTGATTGTTATGTTTCTTTCAACAGGCCATAACATTCACCTGGCTTGTGCATAATACCAATCAAATTGGTTCAACAAGCTTCTCACTGATTTTCAATCCAATAAATGCTAGTATGATAAAAACTGAATTAAAAATAATATGCTCTTTCCAGCTCATCAAACTAATCACTCCCCCGCATTGGCATGGAAGTTCGTCACCTGACAAGACCATATAGGTAAGGTACAGAGTGAACACAACCATTAATCCCATCGATAATCTCAGACCTAGCCGTTTCGTGCGGTCACCGACTAGAACAATGCATAGTATTACTTCAACGGCTATCACCGTAAAGGCGACCAGCATATCCAAATGTCCGATGAGGGGAGAAACCTTAAGGACTGCAACAAACGATGAAAAGTTCATCATTTTGCTGACAGCAGTGTATGCAAACAGAATAATAAACAGATAGCATATGATATCAAAAATAATCATCCTGGTTTTATCCGTCAATTGTATTTTAAATTGTTTAAAACTTGTCGCTTTCATTATCTTAATATTGTAATACTAAGATAACCACACCACAACTTTAAGGAGTAAAAATCAGGTTCAGAACGCCTTGAATCAACGTTCAAAAATTGTGAACGTTGATTCTGGAATTTGAAATAGATGTTCAGTGTGCATAGGATCACTCCAAAACAACTAATATCAATGAGGCTTTTTAAAATGTTCCCGAATGATCCTGCTGAGATGTTGAGGGGAAATACCTAGAAACGACGCAATTATTCCTTTACTCACCAGTTGTTCCGCTTCAGGAGTATTCCGCCTCAATTCTTCCAACCGCTCCCATGCGTTTGAAGATTTATTTAAAAGTCTGGCGCTTGAAGAATTTTTGTTACTCTCGATCAGACAACGAGACACGTAATTTAAGCAGGGGAAGGATTGACTGAGCTCATTTAAATCACTGATGGATATCGAACATAAAATGGTGCCTCGCAGTACCTCAAAAACAAGATTAGAGTCCAAGTCATAGAAACGGCTGTTAGCATTCCCTAATAGCGAATTCTGAAACCAGAGATAATTTGTTTTTTCTTTTTTGTGGTTGTCGTCGGTTATATATCCCCTTACCACTCCAGATTCAACAAAATGCAGACAATCTGGTATTATACCCGGTTGGTACAGCAATACCCTGTGATTAAAGGGCGTAGTTGTAATATGTTTGTCTAGCTGAACAAGTAACTGATCGAGGTATTCTTTATGATTAAAATCCCTACTCGAATTCAAGTTACTTGCACATAAATATTCATACAAGGCTTTTTTTAGCATATTTTTATTTAAGTTATTTGGTTAGCGACAGCAGTTATTACATATAACCAGCGATCAACGTAAAGCTAAATACCTTAAATATTATCTCGATGGGAAAAGTCTCTCAAAAACACAGGCGTCGAGTGCAAGTAATTATTGGCTAATCTCGCCATGTTCTGTCCAAACCAGGTCTTCAATACTATAGCCCAATTCTTTAGCTATAGAAAGGTATCCGCTTTTTACGGTTTCTGGTATCGTTGGTGTTCTGGATAGGATCCATAAATAATCTAAATCATTACCGGCAATCAAGGCATACTGGTAATCTGAGTCAATAGCAATAATATTATACCCAGCATAAAAAGGTCCGAAGAATGATACTTTAAGACGCCCCTCGTCAAAGCTGTTTACTGGCTTTGCAGTGCCGATGCTTTCTTTCCACTTTTTTTCAACTGTATGATATCCCCGGTTTTTCACCTTGATGGATCCTACTTTTTCCTGCGAATAAGTGGCGGTAACATTACTCAGGTTTTTCTCAAATTTGAAATCCATGCGGGCAATCTCATACCATTTACCAAGATATTGTTTGGCATCGAATGGTTTAACTGCCCTGGCGTTTCCCGGTATTTTTACCCTGCAAGCACTCCATAATATAGCGCAGGCACTTATGGCGAGCGTGATAAATAATTTATTTCTTTCAGCTTTCTTCATTGTATATTTTAACATTCATTTACATCCAATTGTTTCTATATAAAACCAACAACTGTTCTTCATACCAAAACATACTATTCAATTTGGAATTATGAGCGCGATACCACATAAGCAACTAATTTAACCAGCATCCAACCGTTTATTTAATCATTTGAATATTGTAAACCTTTTAGAAATATTGGGGTTATATCTTTGATATCTGGCCCCAAAAAATATTTTATGAAAGTGTTGATCGTAGATGATAATAGAGAAATTTTAGAGATACTGACATTGATTGTGGAATCGGACGGACATGATGTAAAAGCTATTAGTAATGGGGACGATTTTTTTCAATCAGTTGAACACTTTCAACCAGATCTGATATTGCTTGATATTATGCTTGGCAGACACGATGGCCGCCGGCTGTGTGCTACCCTCAAAGCCAATGAACAGACCAGGCACCTCCCTATTGTAATGATTTCTGCGAGTCATGCACCGCACACTTTTAAAGAAGTAGAGTGCGAAGCAGACGGATTTATTGCCAAGCCTTTTGATATTGACCACGTAAGCAATATTGTGAACACTTTTGTGAAAACACTTTAGACCTTTTAGCACTATGCTAACCTTCGGTAACTAAGCGTTTCCTTTATATTATATAAATACACAACTAATATGTGTAGATTAGAAGAATCACTATTTCTGTCGCAATAAAAAATAACATGCAGAATAAAGACCAAAAGATAAATTCACTGATACAGCTAAATGACGAGCTTGAAAACTATTTTAGGAATACCATTATTCCTCAGCTCTTTGTAGATGCCAATCTAATATTGCGCAAATTTACGCCGCCCGCAATGAAGCAATTTAGCCTTAAACTGGACGATGTAGGAAAACGTATTGAAGAAATTAAAGACAATTTTCGATTTCCCAGCGTTGTAGAAAACATAGAGCATGTGATTGAACACGGGGAGATCCTTGAAAAAGAAATCCAGACGACCGATATGCGCTGGTACCAGATGAACATACTTCCTTACATCGTAGAAAAAGGAAAAAAAAACGACGGGGTAATTATTACTTTCATTGAAATTACTTCCCGGATCAGAGACCTGAAAGAACAGGAAAAACTTATCTCTGAACATGAACTGCTCCTTGATACCATTTCCCATGACATCAAGACCCCGCTAACGAGTTTAGGTCTCACAATAGAAATGCTGAAAAAAATACCTGAAAAGGGAATGGATCGATTTCCGGTCCTGATGGAGAAGGTCGAAAACAGTGTATTAAAAATGCAAGAGATTATCCGCGATCTCACAGATGCCCGGCAGTTTGATACCCGGTACAAAGCAGGTGAAGAACTTTTGGATTTTGAGCATATCATGGAAGATGTGCGTTTAACACTTGCCCAGCAGATATTAGAGTCGGGTGCTGAAATTAAGTGCGAAATAGACCATTCTCAAATTCTTTTTGTGCGCCGTAAGCTGCGAAGTATTGTATACAATCTGATCAACAATTCTATTAAATACCGTGCGGTAGACCGCAAGCTGCGCATTAATATAAAAGTTTACCAGGAAGACGATTTCACCGTACTGAGCATCACCGATAATGCAAGAGGGATTGCAGCAGATGACCTGAAGAAAATTTTCACTAAATACGAACGTATTTCACGTGATGTAGAAGGCACGGGCATTGGCCTATACCTTGTAAGTGAAATTATAAAACTTGCAGGGGGTAAAATTACTGTTGACAGTGAACCAGGAAAAGGATCCACCTTCAAATTGTATATACATAATCCAGGCTAGTACCCATAATCCTGGCTATTCTGGTTTATCTGCATCGCTACCTTTACGTTCTTCGCTGATTTCCTCAGAACTGCTTTGATCATCAAACCCTACATTTTCATCAGTATCAGCATCGCTGCCTTTTAGCTGATCGGCAGTATCTTCTGCATTTGGCTGATCGGTTCCAGAATCGCTATCCGAAAAGGTCTTATTCTGGGCATCCTGATAGACTTCTTTAAGGACCTCTGCCGCTTTATCCTCGTTTGTTTGACCTTTATCCTGATTCATAATTATTGGTTTGAGCAGATACTACACGCAGCTAGAGAAAATGTTTTTAAAACCTAGATAATGCTAAATGGAAATAGCGATAAAAGCATCACTTATCTCCAAGCCTAGCCACATCCATGGCGTCCTCCGTAGCTACAGCTTATTTACTTAAAAAAATCTATAAAATACATTTTAGACATAAATATTTATTTATTATTTATTTAATTCGCTTTTTATTTATCCTAATTCTCTACCACAGGTTTTTTATGTCTTCAGCTAAAGTAGCTCTCTTAATGAGATATATACTAATCTTGAGATTTACACTCGAAACTCTAGTTTTCTCAAATAGAAATTAAAAACATATTTCAGTTATATTTTTCACAATTATTACTCACTTTCCGAAGAAAGAATAAATGCTTTTATATTAACTAATCTGTTTGGTTAAAAGAATTTTTAAAACACTCCGAAATAAACAATCTTAGAGGTTAAAGTGTCCAAATAATTTTTCATCATCAATAGTGAGATTTAGTTAGTTTATTAGTAAGTTTAAGTATTGATAATGAAATACTAAGCCAAATATTAACAACACAAAAACTCTCTACAGAAACAGTAATCATAAATAATAACAATAAAGTCGTTGTTGTAACAACTTACTTGTGTAATGGCAACGCTAACCTCTCACAATTGTATGATAACTTTTAAAGAACTAAAGCGCAACATAAAAAAGGACCACTCCGGGCTTACTGTAAAAAAAGTAGCACTTATAGGTGATACAGCTACTCAACTGTTGGCAATAGCCATTAAAGGTATGGGAGTAGAAAAGAACTTTTCAATTGATTTATTTGATGCCGATTTTAACCAGGTGGAACAGCAGGTATTAGACCCAACCTCTGAACTTCATGAATTTGAAGCCGATTATACCATCATTTTCCAGTCTACCCATAAGTTGTTGGAAAAATATTGTCTTACCTCTACTTCCGAACAAACCTCATTGGCGGACGGACGCCTTGAATTTATCAGGACGCTTTGCAGTTCAGTCACCGGACGTATTGTTTATTATAATTACCCGGAAATTGAAGATGCCGTTTTTGGAAGTTACGGCACTAAAGTCCCCTCTTCATTTACTTACCAGGTGCGAAAACTCAATTTTGAATTGATGAACCTGGCCCAGGAAAACACCAATTTGTACATCTGTGATATAGCAGCATTGCAAAATAAGTTTGGACGTGATATGATGTTTGACAGCAATATCTATGTGAGCACCGAAATGGTGCTTAGTCTTGATAGTTTGCCTTACGTCGCTTCACGTACACTTGACATCATCTGTGCTCTTGAAGGAAAATTTAAAAAGTGCCTGATATTGGATCTTGATAATACAATCTGGGGCGGCATTGTAGGTGATGATGGCTGGGAGAATGTTCATATTGGCCACGGTCTGGGTATTGGCAAAGCATTTACTGAGTTTCAGCATTGGATCAAAATGCTGAAGAACCGGGGTATTATTATAGCGGTCTGTAGTAAAAACGACGAAGAAAAGGCGAGAGGTCCCTTTGAAAAAAATCCGGAGATGGTGCTCAAAATAGATGATATCGCAGTTTTTATTGCCAACTGGGACAATAAAGCAGATAACATCCGTCTCATCCAGGGCATTCTGAATATTGGATTTGACTCAATGGTTTTTCTTGATGATAATCCATTTGAAAGGAATATGGTAAGGGAGAACGTGCCAGAGGTGACAATTCCCGAATTGCCTGAAGATCCTGGTGAGTACCTCGAATATTTGTATTCGCTTAACCTCTTTGAAACAGCATCTTATTCTAATCTCGATGCAGAACGGACACTGCAGTACCAGGTTGAGGGAAAACGCGCCACACTCTTGAAAACCTTCACCAATGAGGCCGATTTTTTGAAATCATTAGATATGGCTTCTGAAGTGAGCGGCTTTGAGCCGGTAAATAAGTTACGCGTGGCACAGCTATCACAGCGTAGCAATCAGTTCAATTTACGTACCGTACGCTATACTGAAACCGAAATCGAAGCCCTGGCGGATGATGAACGGTATGCAACTTTTTCTTTCACCCTCTCAGATAAATTCGGCGACAATGGTTTGATCTGTGTAATTATCATGAAACTACTGGATGAAGACAGCCTGTTCATTGATTCCTGGTTTATGAGTTGCCGAGTGCTGAAACGCGGAATGGAAGATTTTACGCTGAATACCATTGTGAAATACGCAAAAGAACGCGGAATTAAACGGCTGGTAGGCGAATATATACCCACGACTAAAAACCAAATGGTGGCCGGGCACTATACCAAACTTGGATTTACAAAAGCTGAATCTACAGGAAGCGCACGCTTTGAACTGGACGTAAACAGCTACGAAAGCAGAGAAAATCATATTAAACACAAATAAATAACTGGCATGGAAAAAACTGAAATTTTAACAGAAGTACAGGAAATTTTTCGCGATGTACTAGACAACGAAGAGATCATATTAACCCCTGAAACAACAGCTAACGACGTAGAAGATTGGGATTCGCTATCTCACATTCAGTTGATTGTTGCCATCGAAAAGAAATTGAAAGTGAAATTCACTTCTAAAGAGATCCTTTCATGGAGTGATATTTCTGAAATGATTGACTGTATTGCAAGTAAATAAGGATGCTAGATAATTTCAGGTTCCATCACATTGGTTATGTAACGGACAGCATTGACAACACTTGTAAAATGTACATAAATACTGGTTATGAATCTACTATGGTGATTGAAGACACGATACAACATGTTAATATCTGTTTCCTCACTAAAGAGGGCTTTCCCACAATAGAGCTGATTGAGCCGGCAGACGAAAAATCATCTGTAAACAAGTTATTGAAGAAAAACGGGGTCTCCCCCTATCATATCTGCTATGAAGTTGATGATATAAATGCTGCATTTGAGGAGTTGATAGCAGCACATGGTTATACGCCACTTTTTAGACCGGTAGAAGCAGTAGCATTAGAAAACAGATTAATCAGCTATTTATATCATAAATCAGTTGGCTTGATAGAACTGGTAAACAAAGATTAGACAATGGTAGTAAACTCTCTCAACTTCTTATATTTCTTTCTACTGGTATTTAGCGTTTATTATTTTATCCTGAATAATAAAAGCAAAGCCCAGAATGCCTGGTTGCTGCTGGCGAGTTATTTTTTTTATGGCTTTGCGGAATGGAAAATGATACCGCTGATGCTAACTGCGACTTTAGTTTTCTATGGTCTAGGATTAGCTATTGGAAAAAACACGGAGGTTAACGAAAAAAAGGCCTCCCGTCTCGCTACTTTTGGTGTAATACTGGGTATCGGATTACTCTTATATTTTAAATACCTGAACTTTTTCATCAGCTCGTTCAGCGATTTCTTTAATGCAATCGGGCTGCAGACCCACTGGGGCATGTTAAATATACTAATGCCTATCGGTATTAGTTTCTTCACTTTCAAACTGATCAGTTATGTGATTGAAGTAAACCGGGGAAATATGGAGCCCTGCCGCAACCCGATAGATTTTGCACTTTACATTTCATTTTTCCCTACAATTCTTGCAGGGCCTATAGACCGGCCAAAACCATTTTTGGCGCAACTGTCTGTAGGTAGGGTATTAAATTATGATCTGGCATCTGACGGCTTGAAACGGATATTCTGGGGCATGTTTATGAAAATGTGCGTAGCTGACAGGCTTTCTATATACGTAGATGCAGTTTTTGATAACGCAGAACACCACAATGGTATTTCCCTGGCTTTTGCCTCTCTGCTTTATCCGGTGCAAATGTACGCCGATTTCGCAGGCTATTCTGAAATGGCTATAGGAGTTGGGTGCCTGCTGGGTTTAAAGATTGCAGAAAACTTTAAACGTCCGTTCTTTTCACAAAATATTTCTGAATACTGGCGCAAGTGGCATATCTCATTAACGGGCTGGTTAACTGACTATGTGTTTATGCCGGTAAATATAAAATTCAGGAATATCGAAAAGTGGGGATCTGTTATCGCCATCATCATCACGTTTGTGTTGATTGGTTTGTGGCACGGAGCTGCATGGACATTCGCTGTATTTGGATTATACCATGGCCTCTTGTATATCCCACTCATGTTATCAGGTGCCTTCTTCAAAAAGGGCAAAATGAAGAAAACCAGTATAGGCCTCCCAACCTTCGGCGTTGTGCTCAAAATGATTGGAACGTTCTTCCTGGTAGCATTTGGACTGATTATTTTTAGATCTGCATCTATCCCAGACGCAGGGATGATCATGAAAAAGATTGCTACTGAACCTGGTGGAGTTTTCTTTGATCCCAGCACACTGATCAACGGAGTTCTTTGCATGCTGGTTTTATTCATTAAGGACTTTAGGGACGAATTCCTGCCCAATAAACAATTGTTTTCTGCAGGCATCATTGAACGCTACCGGTACGAGCTGACTGTATCCACATATATCATTCTGGTTATCTTTTTTGGCGTATTCGACGGCGGCCAGTTTATCTATTTTAAATTCTAATGGAAATGAAAAGGTTCATTCTACGCGTTCTAATTATTGCGGCAATCACTTTAACCGCGGACAGGGCATTGTCTTATGCCGCAAGATATTTTTATAGCACCACAACCACTACAGATGAATATAAACTAAACGCAGTTATCAACAGGATGAATGAGGAAGTCATCTTTATGGGCAGCTCCAGGTGCCATCATCACTATATTCCATCTATCATCAGTGATTCGCTGCATAAAGGGGTTTATAATGCTGGATTGTGGGGAATGCGTAACATCTACTTTCAATATGGATTACTAAGTGATGTATTAGAGCGGTATACACCTAAGACCATTTGTTTGGAGTTACACCCTACAGATTATCTGGCAACGCCTTTTTCGAATGCAGAAGCCGCAGGTGTACTAGCCCCTTTTATTGGTATGAGTACCGGCAACGATGAGGTGATGAAGAAAACGGGTTATTACTATAAAGACCAGGTTTCTTACCTGTACCGCTATAATAGTTCTTTTGCAAACCTGTTGGCAGGAAACCTGACTGAACGGTCAAGCGCGGTTGACAAAGGATACAAACCGCTTGGCGGCGAGCTGGATACAACCAGCAATGCAATTGTACCTGAAAAATTCCCTTTTAGAATTGATAGCGATAAGGTGCATTATTTACAGGCTTTTATTGATAAGTGCAAGGAGAAAAAGATCAACCTCATATTCCTTTTTTCGCCAATGTATGCAACTGAAAATACGCGCCTGTTTGATATACCAGATAGTCTGGCAAAGAAAAACGGGATACATTTTATTAATTATTATAACCTTCCCGGCATCACCGGACATGGAAAATACTTTCATGATTTTGGCCATCTAAACGATGCAGGCGCAAAAAAATATACTTACTACATCTCACATGAACTGAAAAACTATATCCATTAACGCATGAAACCTCTCTCCCCGTTTATTGTCTCGATCGCCATTATATCACTGGTAAGCTGCTCAAAGAGAAGTTCAAACCAGATAACAGTGATGGCTATACCTGTTTACGGACAAAGTTTGGCGCTTGGAGAACAAGCTACAAGGATTACCGACTTTGATTCTTTGATTAAACATACACATCATGTGGTTCTGACGGAAAACCTGGACGAAAATTTTGGCTACCTATCTGACACGCATTTTAAGCAATGGATGAAAAAAATTATGCGCGACAGACACCGGGCTTTTGAACTTTCTGTATACGGTATGTCTGAGGAGCTGGTAAAGTACCTTGAAAATAAAACTGATGGCGATAGCATCATCCTCTCTATATTTCCAGGCGGGCAAGGCGCCACCAGCATCGTTGGCATTGGCAGAGGAAGTGTCCCCTATAAAAAGTTCATGGAGGAGATAGCGTCTGCATATGAAAAGGCAAGGGGGAAAGGCTGGAATTTCGTAGTGCCTGCCTTTTGCTGGATGCAGGGAGAAGACGATATGTTGTGGAAAAAATCTGCTGATTATAAGAGGGACCTGAAAAAATTTGAAACGGATCTGAACCAAGATATAAAGACTATTACGAAACAACAACGTGACGTGGTTTGCATTTCTTACCAAACCAACTGTCTGACACTTGCAAAAGACTACGAGGCTGATAATTTTAACGGAAAGGGAACTTACGTTTCCCAGGGACAGCTGGAGCTAATTGCAGAAGACCCCTTATTTATGGGTAGCGGCCCTACTTATCCTTATAATTTTATAGATAATGGCCCCCACATAGATGGCTTATCGCAGAAAATACTAGGTCACCTGCAAGGGCTTTCAGCCATCAGGCTCCTGGAATCAAAAAAAAGCAAAGGACTGGTCCCTGAAAAGTATTCGGTCTCGGGAAAAAGGGCAATTATTACGTATGACGTACCCAGTTTGCCCTTAGTAATTGATACCATATTGGTAAAAAAAGCAGAAAACTATGGTTTCAGTGTGATCAATAGGGAAAACGAAAATATAATTGAAAATGTAACAATAAAAAACGACCAGGTGCAACTACAATGCAACGAGTCGCCCCTGGGATGTAAGGTAAGGTATGCAGTAAATGGTGTCAGAGGACAAACGGGAACGGAACGTGCCAGAGGAAACCTGCGTGACTCACAGGGCAGCCAACTTACCGCAGCTATTGGCCGGAAGGTTTACCCACTCCATAACTGGTCTTATCAATTCGATGTATTGATGAAATAATTCGGGGCTTTGTTGCGCTCCTATCTATTACTTTCCTTGCCTGCCCTTGTCTTTATCTTCGGGTGTTGGCTGATCCATACGCTTAATACTATCTTCAACTACTGCAACACTATCATGGTTCTTGCTTTCGGAAGCTCTTTTGGTCTCACCATTATTGTTGTCCCAGCTGCACGACGTAAATACTAATCCTGTTAATCCAAGTAATAAAAGTAAGTTTTTCATAAGGATTGGGTTAAAGTTGATACTCATCACCATAACCGACCGCTAACGGAATTGTTTATGAAATTTGCACAAACCCTAATTATATCTCATCTTCGCTAACAATAACCTCGGATTATAACAATAAATTAGGCATAGGAAGAAATTAGAAAGGTAAAAAGCTTTATGACAAAGACTAACAAGGAACTTAACCCTTTCTTTGAATCATTCCCCAACAAAAATGATAAGTAAAAAAATCAGCAACCTTCTGGCTGTATTGCTAATCATATTGCTAAGCTATCAATCAGGTAAGGCGCAAGGACAGCAAATACTTGAAAAAAAGGTCAATGTTAGCTGTGAAAAATGTACTATCAAAGCACTATTGGCTAACATCGAAAAAGCAGGAGGTTTCACCTTCTCTTATAATAGTAATATTATTCCCGGTGACAGCCTCGTTTCCGTGAAAGCCGGGGGAGCGAGCGTCGGGTCTCTTATGCAAATCCTTTTCTATGATAAATATCAATACACTGAAACCAAAAATTTCCTCGTGATTACCCTACAGCCTAAACCGCTGAAAATTGTCACTACTGATATAACTACAGATCAGCAAAGCTATTCCATTAGCGGGCTGGTTGTTGATGAAGCTTCTGGCGAAAGGCTGATGAACGTGAGTGTATATGATAAACAAACGCTGCAGGCCACCCTTACAGATGTTCATGGTTATTTTAAATTAAAAGTAAGGACAACTGATTCAAAACCCCTCACTATAACGGCGAGTAAAGTGACTTACGCGGATGCTACCTTAAATTTCCTGAAAGCATTGGCTGTATCTGATAAACAGTATGACGATGGGAATAGTACAGTTCAGAATAATCGTGGAATAGAAAAAGATGGCATAGGTCGATTTATGATTGGGGCCAGACAAAAAATCCAAAGCCTGAATATTCAGGATTTTTTTGCTAAGCGCCCATTCCAGATCTCACTTACACCAGGTTTTAGTACTCAGGGATTGATGAGTACGCAGGTATTTAACAAGTTCTCCCTTAACCTTGTTGGCGGCTATACAGCCGGCGTGAAGGGGATGGAACTAGGCGGGTTATTTAATATCAATCGATCCAGCACCAAATACTTTCAGTTCGCGGGTGCATTTAACATGGTTGGTGGTACAGTTACGGGGTTGCAAATTGCAGGTATCAGCAACAAAACCATGGACGATTTAAACGGAGTTCAGATAGCTGGCTTTTTGAACAAAACTGAGGCTACGGTTTCGGGCTTACAGTTGGCAGCACTTAAAAATGAAACTGAGGTGTTGAAGGGCGTTCAAATTGGTTTGATAAACAGTGCCGATTCGTCAAGAGGCGCAAGTATAGGATTGCTCAACTTTATAGGTAATGGCTTTTACAGGATTTCGGTGTCTGCAACCGATTTGATCAATACGAATTTATCATTCAGTACGGGTACACATGATTTTTATACTACAATTCATGCAGGAACTGATGTGGGGACTGCAAATAAAAAATATGCATTCGGTTTAAGCGTTGGTCATGACTTCATGTTTGATAAGAGCTTGTACTTATCGGCTATTGGTGATTTTCAGCTTTATGGAACGAATTCTTTCAGGGAAAACTGGAAGCAGTTGAAACTACTATTGAACTATCAGTTCAGCAAAAACATAAGCGTATATGCCGGACCAACCACGAGGCGATATAAAATCATGACATTATCGAACGCTCCGTATATGGATCCTTCCGGTGTATACCATTCTTTTGATTATGAACACAGAAATAAATTTGGTTGGGAAGCAGGACTTGCGTTCAATTCCGCTTTTAAAAGACCTAAAAAATCAGTCAGAAGATCAGAAAACTGGTATTTAGGGCTAACAGGTAATGTGGGATATGAAGCATCTGCTGGTCGCAGCATCACGGGGGGATCGCTCTTTGTCCTCAGAGAATTTAATGAACGTTTTGCCGCAACCTTGTCCGCCGGGTTTACCAACCAGATTGGCAGTAAAGATTACTATGATAGTAACGCACTGGAAAGTTACAGAAGGACGTTTCAAGCGATACCTGTAAAAGCAGGAATACGCACCTATGCATCAAGCCATTTATTTTTCTCTGGAGAACTAGGTTATCTGGCTGGACTAAATAATCCTAATTATCTCATTAATTATGGCAATGGCTACCTGATCAAAGAATATTACGCAGAAACACCAAAAGCCCTCATTGCGGCTTTAGGCATGGGATACGTTTTTGCCGGAGGATTTGAAGCCGGTTTAAATTATGATGCCTGCCTGGGCCAGTCCATTAATTCGATTACGTTTAATTTAGGCCATAAATTTAAGCTGGGTAAATAATCCGGATCCTGATTAAATAAACGAAGCCCTGAATTGCAACGGAGAGAAATTTGTTTTTGATTTAAATAACTTGCTAAACGATTGTGGATGCTCAAATCCCAATGTATAGGCAATTTCACTTACTGATAAGTTGGTAACCGATAATTTTTCTTTCGCGGCTGCAATCAATTTATCGTGGATATGCTGTTGGGTACTCTGCCCGGTTAGCACTTTGAGTAATCCGCTCAAATAACTTGGAGACATGTTTAAATTTTCGGCAACATATTGAACGGTTGGTAATCCGCTTTTGGTAAGGTTATCATTATTAAAATAAGCTGTAAGGATGCCTTCTAATTTATCGAGTATGGTATGATTAGATATTTTTCTGGTTAAAAATTGGCGATGATAGTACCGGTCCGAATAAGTAAGTAACAGTTCCAGTTGGGCCAGCATCACATTTTGACTGAACTTATCAATATTAGAATGATATTCATTTTGTATATTTTGCATAATGCCTGCAATTGTATTTTCTTCTTTCTCCGAAAGGAAAAGCGCTTCATGCACTGAATAGTCAAAAAATTCGCACTGCTTTATAGTTTTATAAAGGCTGGTATTGAATAAGAAATCAGGATGGACGAGCAGCATCCACCCTGATTGGCTTAAAGAGGTATGCTTCTCTACTGTAATATGAAAAATTTGACCGGGCGAAATAAAGAACATAACACCTTCATTAAAATCATAGGCCTGCTGCCCATATCTTATTTTAGCATTGAAATTTCTTTTTAAGGCAATAGAATAAAAATCCAACAATATACTGTTCCCACCTTCAGGCATACCTTTAACGTCGGCCAGATTTATCACGCTGATTAACGGATGCTCTGGTTTTGGTAAACCCCGGAATTTATGAAACTCGCTGATCGTTTTAAATTTATGAAACTGTATGTTCGCCATAGTCTAATATAACCCTATTGTTTAAAAGCAGCAGCAAAATCTTTGGCAAAATCTTTCATTTTCACCTGGCCCATCACCGCAGGTTTGTTTTGGTAATAATCTTGAGCCAGTAGCCCGCTTTGAAGCGCACCATACATTTCTACTAAACCGGCCGCGATTTTTGGATTAATACCAATGGAAACTAATCCAGCTAAAGTTTCCTGGTCGGAAATAACTATCCATTTCAAATCTGGTTTGCCAATGGCCTCACCTAGGATACCTGCGGTGTCATTACCAGAAAGATCTTCGCTGGCTACTGAGCGGGCTTTTCGTCCGCTAAATGGCGTATTAATTTCTTCGGCGACCGCAGCTGCGATATCAATGGGTGAAACCCATGGGATGATTTCCTCACCACCATAGTTGGCCGCTATAAACCCCTGGGATTTGATCATTTGAATATATCCAAATAGATTGTAGTAAAAAGAATTAGGCCGCATGTGTGTAATTGACACGTCTGCAGGCAATTCATTTAAAATCACCTCAACGTTATGAGCACCAAGTAAGATGCCATTGCCTTTATCTAAATTACCGCCAATGGTACTTAAATTTACAACGCGCTTTACACCTGCCCTCCTAATTGCCTGTGCATAATTTTGTCCCAATCTGATGTAATAGGCCAGTAAATCTAAATTCGGATCAAAGTAATTACCCGGTGGCACCATCGTATAAACGGCATCAGCACCCGCGAAAGTGGCAGTTAAAAATTCTACATCCTCTAATGAACCGATCGCGGCAATTGCACCTGCCTCTTCAATTTCCTTTTCTTTTTGCCGTTTACTGCTAATGACAGTCACGCTATGTCCTTTTTTTATCAATTCACTAGTCAGTGGTTTACTGATATTTCCTAATGATCCTGTTACTATAATGTTCATATGTTATAATTTGATTCAAATCTCCTGAGAATCAAATCAGTAAATGAAGTAGAATCTACTGTTGTTGTAGCCAAAAAATGATAGTAAACTTAAGTAGATTAGCATTTAGGGACTTGCCATCAAATTATATAAAAATTGAATTTAATTAACCTTTAAAGTAATGCCAGTAGAAATTTGTATCAGAAAAATTGAAAACTCAGACTCGGACTTCGTTTATCAGTCACTATGCAAACTTGAAAATGAAATTTTGGATTTGGAAACGTTTGAAGAAATTTTCTTTGAGAATATTACAAATCCAAACTATTATTATTTGATTGCTGAGAATGAAAAAGATAAGCTTGGATTTATCAGTTTCCACACCCAAAAATTATTACACCATAGCGGCGTTGTTGGCGAAATCCAGGAATTCTATGTCAACGCAACTAGCAGAAATCAAGGGGTAGGCCGGAAACTAATAGCAGCAATAAGGAACTACGCCCAGTTAAACAACTTGCAAAGTGTTGAAGTAACAACTAATAAAAAGAGAACTGAAAATGTTGCTATTTATCAGAATCTGGGTTTTACTCTAAGCCATAACAAATTTACTATTATCAAAAAGCAGAAATCAGATTAATTTTTTGCGATACAATAATGCATAAAAAAGCCGCGCTTCACAACGCGGCTTTTTTATGCATTTACCTTTATAACGTATTGTTGGTTAATTTACTTGTGTTGCACCTGCAACATTTTGAATGACAGATAAAGCAGATGTTTTAGGAACAGCAACGGATTTATGTACCCGTTTTGTAGTCCAGGTTTTAGTGGCCACATTATACACCCCACCAAGGTAGCTGAATTGTGCTGCAGTTGGATTTGCGCCAACTTTATTGGTGTTATTGCCTTGTTGATAGTATGGCTGAAAAGCTGCGCCATTGGTTCTTTTGTAAAAATCATTATCACAAATAGCATAACCAAAACCACCAACATATGCATTACCGGTACCTGCAAAAAAAGCAACATCTGATGGGACAGTATTTAGATCCACGGTCGTAGTTGAGAAAATTGCCATACCAGCTGCGTTTCCGCTGTTGGCCAGTAAATTCGCAGTCTTATCACCAATGCCATCGTCGCCTGCCATATCATTATATAGTTTACTTACTACCCAGTTGGCCTGGCTGATATCTGTAGAGCCCTGACCAGCGATTAGTTTATAACCACCTACATAAAAGAATGTACCTTTTGCTACTGTACCACGGGTGATGTTTAATTTATAGGTTCTTAAACCGCCTGTTGCCCATCCCTTGGTCGGGGCCCCTGTTGGTGTCGATGCACCGGCGTTATTGGTGGTAAATACAGAGAATGGCTTTTGCCTGAAATCAAGGTCCTGAGTTGCCATAAATTGTATGTATTCATAGTTGGCGTCTGTACCATCAGGATCTGCAAAATAACCAGTAATAATCGCTGGATTTGGCCCCAATGGAATTTTAGGATCAACTACAATACTGGTTGCCATAAAGTCTGCCTTAACGCGGGGCCATATTTGTGGTACCGCCGTTGTGGCTGAAGGAATGATAATGCCCTGTACATTGGCTGAATAAGGTAAAAACTCGGTTTTAAAATCGGCCGTGGTGTTTACATTCATCTCCAGGTTTCCTGAGCCATCATTAAATGTCTTCACACCCTCAATTCTCTCAACTCCAATATTAGGATCAAAATTAGTGTTGTAAATGACACCAAAAAGCCCTTCATAGTTCTCAGGACGGGCAAGCATGGTCACAGCAGAAACAGGTGTAACCATAACTTTCACGCCAGAAGCTACCTTTTGTACGTTAGCTATAGGAACTCCCGTAATTTGCAGAATACCGTTAACACGTTTTAAGACCGCACCGTCAATTTTTATATGAACCGAATCACCCGGAACATATTTTGCCGCTTCTGAACCGATATTTATGGCGATTCCCCTGATGGAATCAATGGTAGCGCTCACACCTCTAAGGTTCTGTATAAACAGTAAGCCTTCAGGTAAGTTTTTACCAGAATGATCAGAAGTTACTTGTCCGGCAACCATGTCGGCCTGACGCATAAGATCCTTAGTTAAGGTTACGTCGCTCCCCCGGTAAAGCTTTCTTAAATCCAGATTGGAAATATAAGGGCTTGGGGTGCTGATCACATAATCGTCATCCCGCTTACAAGCGGAAAATATCATTATTAATGCACCTATAATATAGAGGTGTTTTTTCAAGATTGTTTTCATAACTAATATAGAGTTAAGGTTTTTGCCACCACACCAATGTGTTAATATCATCTGCTCCCTGTGCTGCCACGGCATTGCTATAGCTGGTAGGGTTTGTAGATTGGGTGATGAGCGGATAATTTAACCTGGCAGGCATTCTTCCACCATTAACCAATCCGGGGCCTTTTGGCAAAATTGGGTGGCCTGTACGCCTGTATTCAAACCATTGCTGAAAATCCACAAGGAACATGGCATAGTACTTTTGGATATGAATCATTTCCATCTGACTTCTGCTGCCAAGGGCAGTAGCATCTAATGGCAGTGAAGAATCCCATTGCAGCTCGGCATTGGTTACATAAGCCATAAACTTTGCATCTGTAGCACTAGTGATGTAAGTTGGCATCCAGTAATTGATTGCGTCAGCCATACCTTTATAGTAGTAACTTTCTACCGGTCCTTTGATCCAGCCTTTTGCGGCAGCCTCTGCTTTAATAAACGCCACCTCAGCACTATTCATGATGATACCTGTATTTTGATCTGTCTGTAAGGTTAGCTTCGCAGGGGTTTCGGCATCTGAATTAAAATGTGATTGTATAATTACACCTGTTCCGGCCGCGTAACCGCTTGAAACGCCTACCCACCCATCAGGTCCTCTGTCAAGACCAAACCTTGGCACGCCGCCTGTTCCCAAATCTGGCTGCACACGGGGGTCTTCCCAGTTCACCAGTTTTCCGAGGAAAAAATCGCATACCGGCATGCTCCTAAAATCGACAGCCCTGATGTTCACCATAAATGGTGATGAAAATACTGCGGTACTGCTATTGGTTCCGTTCCATAGAATTTTTGCGGTGTGGCTATTGTTCTCAAAAACCGGATAATCAGCAGGTTTCGTGTCAATCATCTCCTTTATTTTCGCGATTGTAGTGGCAGACACTTCTGCCTTGCCTGCAACGCGAAGCAATAATCTTAAGTAAAGTGAATTACCAAACCTTCTCCATTTGGAAACGTCGCCCTGATATACAGGATCGCTGGTTGCAACAATAGCAGTTCCCTCTTTCAGCAACTGATTGGCTTGCTCCAGCTTGGCGAACATATCCGCATAGATATCCTTTTGCTTATCAAAAGCTGGCTGCAGCACATCATCCTTACCAGAATTGGCCTGCGAATACGGGATATCACCATAAGTATCCGTCAGCATAGAATAGACCCAGCTTTGGGCTATAAGTGAGATACCCTGATACGATTTATTTAAGGATTCAGGCTTACTTGCAATAGTATAAATATCCTTGAGATCGGTCAGTGCCACGTACCAGTTGTTCCAGGTATAATCGGCCTGGTTTCTTCTGATATCATAACGGAACACCCTACCCTCAGAATCGTTGATTTCTACAGTAACCTGCATCAACTGGTTGTTAAAATTCCAATTGCGCACCATATTGGTATTGAGCACATTCACCAGTGCCGGCGTCAGCAGCTGATGGGCCTCGGCAGTACCATTACCAATAGGATCTGTGTTTACTTCTGTAAAATCCTTAGTGCAGGAAACAGCTGATAAGCTAAAAATAGCCAGCAGCATGTATATAAAGGTTTTATTATTTTTCTTCATTGTTTCTATAGATTAAAGGCCTACAACTAAACGTACACCATATGATCGGGTGGATGGCAATTGCCCGGTTTCAAAGCCCTGCGTGATATCACCACCATCAAGTGTACCAAACTCAGGATCAAATGCCGGCCATGCCGACCAGATAAAGAGGTTACGTCCGTACACACTCAGGTTTGCACTATTCAAACCTAATTTATTGAGAAAGCTTTTGTTGAAAGCATAACCGATACTCGCTTCTCTGAACTTTAGATAATCTGTTCTGAAAACACTTCCTTCAGCCTGTCCGCTACCATACAGCGATTCATAGTAGGCTGCAATATCAGTGGCTATCACATCGTTTTTACGGTATGAACCGTCAGGGTTTTGAACTACACCGTCACCAATTACACCATTGTACCTTCCGGGCAGGGTGATTGTAGATTTACCCAAAGAAGCCATCCTTGAGAATGTAAGTGAATGACCTACAGCTCCAAGCTGGGCGTCAAACAATGCATTAACATTAAATTGTTTATAGGTAAAACCAGTACCAAAACTGAACCTGAACTTAGGTGTGGTATTACCAAGATAGATCAAATCCGGATTCTCCAGGGCTACGCCTGTAGTTGGGTTAAATACGATCTGGCCATCTGGCGATCGCAGGTATCCCCTGCCATACATGTCACCCATGCTTCCGCCTACATTGGCAACAATTTGTCCGCTACCCAATGCGCCGGTACGCAATACCAACGAGCTATCTGAAAGTTCTTTAATTTTATTCCTGTTTGCACTAAATGTTCCAAAAACGGTCCAGGCAAATGAGCGGCTTTTAATTGGTGTTGCATTTACTGATACTTCAATTCCTTTGTTATCTACCCTTCCAACGTTAATAACCTGCACATTGTAACCAGTAGATTTGTCTACAATCCTGTTTAGGATCTGATTTTTGGTATTACCAGAATACACTGCTACGTCAAAGCCTAATCTGTTATCGAATAACTTCAGATCAAGACCCAACTCTACTGTAGTGGTAATCAATGGTTTTAAATTAGGATTGGGCAATATCCTCGTATTATTGAGGGCTCCATCGGGATAGATACCATCGGCGGCCGACTGGTACCTATACGCGGTACGATAAGGTACAACGCTTCCGCTTCCCACTTGAGCAATTGATCCCCTTAATTTGGCGTAGCTAATTGATGACGGAAGTTTCCAGAAATCTGAAGCAATGAAAGACATACTGGCCGATGGGTAGAAAAAGCCCACATTATCAGTTCTGGTAATGGTTGCAAGCGTACTGTTCCAATCCTGGCGACCTGTCAGATCCAGGTACAGGTAATTTTTATAGCTCAAAGAGGTGGTTGCATAAAGACTGTTGATATTGAAACGTGCGGTATCAGGCACATAAACCAGCGGACTTCTGTTGTTTTCTAAGCGGTAAACGTTTGGAACAACTAAACCATCTGCCCTCACCTCGAGTTTATTGTAGCGGTTGCGCATCTGGCTACCGCCTACAGTTGCGTTTAACTGAAAGTCTTTCCCAATTGACTTCTCATACTTTAGCATGAAATCTGCATTGATCTCGTAGGAGCGGATATTTGCCACACGGTACGAACCTTGTGCAAACTTGTTTCCTGCCGCATCCCATGGACGACGGGTTTCCCTTACGTCATTGTTTAAATCGCCTGAAGCACGTACCATCAGACTAAACTCCTTGTTGAACTGGTAATTTGCAGATAAGCTACCTAACCAGCCATTTCTCCTTTGGCCGTTCAGATATTGCTCTGAAATAGCATAAGGACTTTCCGGATTGGTAGTTGTAATGTTGATTAATTGCTCAAACTGTTTGCCAGGCACCCAGTAGTCCCGATACCAGTCTGTGTTAACATTTGGCTGGGCAAACATGAACCAATACATTAATGATTGGTTACCGTAACCTGTTGCCGGCAAGTTATCACTATGCCTGTTACTGTACGTGGCCTTTAAGTTTAAGGTCAGCTTTTTGGCAATAGTTGTATTGGCGTTTAATGAAACGTTTGTCCTTTCCAGACCAGTATTGGGTACAATCCATTCGTTGTTGGCATGATTTACTGATAAACGTAAACCTACCTTTTTATAGGTTCCATCTAAACTTACCGAATTGGAAGACTCAAAGCCGGTTACAAAAAATGCATCTATAGGATCTTTATAGGCTACCCATGGGGTTCTGTTTACTCCCCTTGTTTTGGTCACCGGGTCGAACTGATAGAACATGCTGTTTAGCGAAAACGGCGGCCCATATGTTGAACTTGTTGCATTGGTACTTGCTCCGTCAGGACTGGTATTATAAGAGAAATAAGAGTTACCGTATACTCCGGCACCAAACTCCTGTTGCCTGTCAGGACTCTTGTTCACCTGTTCCCAGGTACTGTTGGAACTGAATGTAATTCCCAATTTCTTGCTGTCAAGTTTTGCTGATTTAGTTGTGATAACGACAGCGCCATTGGCACCCCTTTGTCCGTATAAAGCTGATGCCGCAGGACCTTTCAATACTGTTACATTTTCGATATCGTCAGGGTTTAAATCATTCAGCCCACTTCCAAAATCCGCCGGCATAATATCGCCTGAAGTTCCGTAAACACCGCCGCCTGTAGCACCACTACGTCTTGAACTGCTGCTGGCCACAACCCCATCGATCACAATCAGGGCCTCATTATCGCCGGTAAGGTTATTTTCACCACGTAAAATGATCTTGTTTGAACCGGCCGGACCACTATTACGGACCAGGTTTAGGCCTGCAACTTTTCCTGATAAGGCGTCTGTCCAGTTACTGGATACTGCATTTGTAATTTGAGTACTGTCAACCTCAGTTACAGCATAACCTAATGAACGTTTTTCACGTTTAATACCTAATGCAGTTACAACAACTTCATTTAAATCGTTACTACCTGATTTAATGCGTATAGTAAGGCTGTTGGTTGACTGGCTAACAACTTGTTTTACCACCGAGTATCCCAATATACTAAAGTTCAGTTCGGTACCTGCGGGGACGTTAACGCTAAATTCGCCGTTGTTATTAGTAATACCAAAAACTTTGCGGTTGGCATCCATTACGTTTACCCCCGGTACACCCTGGTTATCTGACTCATCAAGCACACGGCCTTTAACTGTAATGTTTTGCTGCGACTGCAAATGATTATTCACTGGTGTTACTGCTGCGGAGCTCAAGATTGGGCATCCTATAAGAAGCGCCAGCATCAGGCAGGCTCCGTTAGTAAAGACAGGATTTATTGATTTTCGTTTCTTAATGTGCGCAAGTAAAATTTTCTTCATCAATGTGTTTAAATTAGGTTCTCTTTCCTTGCGGCAAAGGTTGAATTCTAAGTTAAAGCAGAGGTTAAAGTAATATTAAGTGAACAATAAGAAATTAGATGTTAGGACAGCTATAAAAATAAATCATTACTGTCTAACTATCAGTATAATATATATTTAAATTAACATATCAAGAGCTATACATGGGCTTTTCTTTCACAAAAAGTTTTATTAAGCTTAACAGTGGGTTAATGTAAGACCGATCAACGCTACAGGTAATAGCTGGCTGTTTAATAATGCCAAACCTTATCTTAATTGGGATAAACGGATGGCACATTAGCTAAAGGTATAAATGCTTAGTTGTTAGTGCAATTCAACGGTTACCTTTTGGATACGCCGGTATTAATAGCAAACAGCTGCCGTATGATATTTATACTTTGTTTCGTTTTGATAGTTACGGTGCCAATGATCCACATCATGTGGGATGGGTTAGGAATTGCTGGCGTTATTATCCCCATCATAGGTTTGATTTTTCACGCAGTCAAGTATTATCAATTAACAATAGCTTTAAAAATTCATCAGTACCGCAGCACATGAAAAAAGCATTTTTTTGCATGATTGCGGCAATTATACTGATGACCTTCTCCTCCTGCCATAAAAAGCGTGTTGTGAATACTTCGTTTTATTTCTGGAAGACAGTCTATGATCAGAACCCGGTAGAAAAGCAATATTTTGATAGCCTGGGCTGCAAAAAGCTGTATATCCGCATAATGGATGTTGATGCAGGCGACAATGGTCCTGTCCCGGTTTCGCCAATCAGTTTCAAACAGGCATTACCAAATCAAGTACAGATTGTTCCAGTGGTTTTTATTGTTAACGAGGTGCTAAAAATGCAGAACAATAAACAGCTGGACGACCTCGCTGCAAAAATTGTACACTACGTAAAGGGCAAAGTACAGCAGTCGGGCAAAAAAACTTTTGATGAAATACAGATAGATTGCGACTGGACACGTACTACGCGCGACAACTATTTCTACCTGCTTCAGCGCATCAAAGCAAATGCATCTCTTAAAAACAAACAAATATCAGCCACACTCCGCCTCCATCAGCTAAAAAACCAAAAAAGCAGTGGGGTGCCACCGGTTAACCGCGTTATGCTGATGTGTTATAATATGGGTAACCTACGCAAATACGGCACCCAAAATTCGATATTGGAACAGGATGAGCTTGAAAAATATCTGGGCGATAACCTAACCCGCTATCCTATGCCAATTGATGTTGGTTTACCGATATTCAGTTGGGCCGTTGTATTCAGGCAGAAGCAATATATTGGTATTGCAAAAAAACTGCAAAGCGAAAGCCTGGACAACAAAACCCTGTTTAAAGCAAACGGAAATAGCCTGTATACCTTACTGAACGATATGCCAGCTTTAGGTTTAAAGCGGGGCGACGAAGTAAGATGGGAGAATATACCAACGGGAAAGTTACAGGCTGCAGCCTCTTATATTGAGCAATATATATCATCAGATACAGTAAATATTATTTATTTTCACCTTGACCAACAGACACTGAAACACTATACCCATGAAACCCTGGAAAAAACTGCTGCTTTATTTCGTTAGCCTCACCGGATGTCTTTTTGCAGGCATCGCTGTTATAGTTGCGTGCTCTGATGAGCCAGATCCATACGATTATTTCACGTCCTTTTTTCATCCTGACGTTCAGGGTGAAAAAGAATATGGTGCCTTTTATTTTACTGATTACAGTTTTACGTATAGCGATGAGGAACCTGTAAGCGAAGCAGCAGTTAACGCATCTGAATGGGCAAATTATTTGGGGCAGCCGGTAAATGCGGCAGATGTAGAAAAAATAATGTACCATTTAGACAGCGCGGGTAAAGAAGGTGCTTATCATTTTTTTGAACAGGACCCTACCGTTGCGGACAGCCTTGCAGCGAGCAAATTTTTATGGGCATTGAAAGATCCTGCGCGTGCAGCAGCAAAAAAATATTACCAGTTCTCTGTACAGGCAGAAATGTTGGGCCAATCAAGTTACAATGAATGGGAACCTGCACCGCTGGATACAGCCGGTTTAAAGAATGCAGGTAAAGAAGCCCTTGAGGCTGCACTAGTGGAAACAGATCCTTTTTTAAAGTTACGGTATTTCTATCAGGCGCAAAAGCTGAATCATTATGCACAAAACTATGCAGAAGCGAAAAACATCTATGAGCAGTATATTACAAAAATACCCTCCAAAAGTCATGTAAAGGGATGGGCACTGGCATTAAAGGCGGGAGAAGAAAGGCGGTTGGGAGATACCACCCATGCGGCATACCTCTTCTCAAAAGTTTTTGCCAATTACCCTGAACGCAGGGTGCAGGCCTACCGAAACTACCATTATATCGACGCGCCTTTTGATGACGTGTTAAAGCTTGCCCAAACTCCCGAAGAAAAAGCAAACCTATACGCTATTGAGGGTTTTGCCGAACCGCAAATTGGAACGTCAAATTTGGAAAAGGTATACGAGAATGCGCCGGCATCACCAATGGTGGGCGTCTTGCTGGTAAGGGAAGTCAATAAACTGGAACAATATTATCTGACGCCGGCACTAAGTAACACGAGCGACCAGTTTTATAGCGGGAGCGCTAAAGTGAAAACAGAGCTGCAGCCAGATACTCCTGCTACTAAGAAATGGCTATTATGGGCAGGATTAGCTGTTGTCCTTGCAGGGGGCACGCTATTGATTGTGGCCTACAGGAAACCATCAAACAGCAGACCATTTAATATCACAGGTGCAGTTTTAATACTATCAGGCATAGCCTGTCTGGTATCGTTTGCCCTAAACCGGCCAGATACTACACAGGCAAAGGAAAACACGGCGCAGGGAAGTTTTTTTGTAGCAATGCCAGATAGCGTGAAAACTAAATACGATGAACATATAGAGAAACTCAGAAGCTTTTGTACTCAAGTTACCAACGACGGAAAATACACCGAGCCACAGGTCGGCTCCCTGGTTAACGCATACCTGTATTTTATGCAGAATAAACCTGATGACGGACTGTCGGTACTCAATAAAATGGACGGTGAACCGGTAAACGGTAAGCTGGGCGATCAGCGGCAAATCATTAGCCTGCTTTTGTCTGCGCAGCGTCTCAAACAGGTAAAGGACGTTGACGAAGCAGCATTACTGCCCGCTCTAAAATGGCTAAATAGCAAAGTTGTTGCCGGTGGCGATGAGTTTGCGCGCACCCAGCGTAACTTTTACAGCACTGTTCTGGCACCTGCTTACTTGCGGCAGGCAGATACTGCTAAAGCGGCACTGGCGCTGTTGAACAGCGAAAAGGGCAGCAGCACCAATTACAGGTACCAGGAGTTTATGCAAATGCCCGACTTCTGGTACAACCACCTCCACTCAGCAGAGCTGAAGCAGTTGATCAACTGGAAGGATCAGCGCCCCGTTTCACCTTACCTGGCATTTTTGGGTGAGGAGCTGAAGCACATAAACGAGGGTAACCTATACGAACTGCTGGGTACCATCCAACTACGTGAGCACCATTACAAGGAAGCGCTGACTTCATTTAACAGAGGAAAAGCCAAGATTAAATTAGCCCGCTATGAGGAAGAAGGAATGACAAGCGGCAATCCCTTTGAAACAGCAATAAACGATTATCCTCAGATCATCACGCATGGGATAAACAAAATCCAGTTTGCTACAAGAATGGCAGCCCTGGAAACTAAACTTAAGGCTGATCCTAAAAATCCGGACATTTTTTTTAAGATAGCAACTGGTATGTATAATACTTCAACCTATGGAAATTCCTGGAGCATGATTTCTTACAGCTGGTCCTCTTATGATTTTGGAAGGAAGCATCTATATTACTATGATGCAGACTACGTAAAAACTTCTACAGCAAAACAATATTATTTAAAAGCCCGGGAGCTGAGCACAGACGCAGAATTTAAGGCGAAATGCACATTCATGGCTGCTAAATGTGAGCAGAAACAGTATGAAGCACCATCTTTTATGGATAATTACGATACGTATGAGAAGCGCGAAAAGGCCTATGCGAATCAGCTGAAAAGCAATAGCTATTTCGAAGAGTTGCAACAATATAAAAACACTGCGTTTTATCAAAAAGCCGTGGAAGAATGTAGTTACCTGAGCGATTTCATCAGGTCAAATTAGTTTGTGAATCCGGTTCTACATATTAAGCAGGTGCTAATATATTAATGATCAGGTTAGTATATGTTTATACTTATTCAGTTCGGCCCAACTGATAATTATGCACTAATTTGCCGGCATCAGACACCACGAGGACGCCGTGAACGTAATCGGCATCTGCGTCTTTGCGGTATTCTATTGCAAAACCTTGTTTGCACTTGCTTACATAGGTTAGATAATACCTGTCTGGTGTTAAGGCCCATAAAATTTCGCCGGTTTTTACGTCAATTTTTTGAATACTTATAGGCGGATCCGGAGCAGCGGTGGTGTTTACCGCAATTAATAAATGATCCCGGTCCTGATAAAGAATTGCGGGGTCGAAATATTTCCGGCCCGGTGTAAGTTCACGTTTCAACAACTCCCCTGTTGCATTAGGGTAGCTAATTTCTATCAATTGATGGGTTAAGCCGCTGCTAAACCGGTCACCCAGGTAACCGAATTCAAAATAGTGCGTGTTTTTATACAATTCTTTACAAACTGCATCCGCTTCCTTTTCATTAGTAACCAGGCGTTTACTACCCGGGAAATAGTAAAAAGTTTCCCCATCATTACTCATTACATTGATCATTGGTTTACTATAATCGAAATCAAGCTTGGCGACTCCGGAACTCAGTTTAGGATAATCTTTAAAGGTACTTTTAGTGATATCGTTAAGGCGGTTGTTCCTGGTATCGAGCTGGAGCAAGGTGGTTTTACAACCAATGGCATAAATCATGGTGGGTGAATAACTTTTAAATGTTAATGCACAACGGTCATTACGAAGGTGTTCATCATCAATGATCCGATCTGCCAGTAACTTACCATCCAATACATTGTTGAACTGGGCATGTAGCTCCTGCTCTGATTTGTTATTGTCCTTGTTGATGTAGTCAACTCCGATACGCAAATAAACCGGGTCGCCCGTTGCGGTGTTGGTATATACAAAATTACTATAATACGACCGGGGCATTTTATAAGTACTGTAGGTAGTACCCGAACTTTTTTGAGGCTGCAGCAGCATTGATAACAGATAGACTATTATTATACAAGCAACGGCCCCAATAAGTATATAAATCGGCAATTTTGGGCTGACGGGCGGTGCAGAACTTTCCAAAGGTGGCACACGGTTATGGTGATGATAGATATGTCTGTCATCACTATCTAAAAAATATTCTGTTTGACAATGCTGGCATTGGTAGAAGTCTGGCTTAATTTCTTTTTTGGAGGTGCTGCTGCATTTAGGGCATTGTATCGCTTTGATGTCTTTGGCCATATTGTTAGTTAAACAATTATCATTGGTTTTCTGTTTGATATGTATGCGGTCACTTTATATGTTTTTATTGTTAATTATCGCGTGTAGAGCCTCCTTATTTGCACAGGAGCCTGGTAGGGACAGTGTATATATATCAGACATGAGCTATGATTGTGAGCAGGAAGGCACGATAAGGTTTCGGGATCCGGTTACCGACAGGGTTGGATTTTTTGGTCAAAACAGAAAGGTTATTATTCCGGCCGCTTACAACGATGCAAGACCTTTTTACAACGGACTGGCTTTAGTGATACATCACGGAAAGCGAATTTGTGAAGACGGATCTGCCTATGTTGCCGGTTCCTGTGAACACTGGATCTGGGATGGAATAACCGCATTGATTAACACAAATGGTGTGATCGTGGCCGATAGCATCGATATGATGGCTACCGAAAACCTGAACTGGTATTCCTGCAAAGTGACAGAGGAACCCGGAGATACTACCTTATATTCCTCTATTAAGGCAACAGATAAAAGCTACTATACTTTTATTAACTATCAAAAAGAATTTAATACCTGGTTTTATCAACAATTTTTGATCCGGTTGCAGACAGATATATTATCTTATTGTTTTGATGAAATTCAAGTAGAAGGGCTTTGGAAACGAAAGCTTAGAAAAAAATATAGTAAAGGCAATTTCCTGAGAGCATATGGTGCCCTAATGCAGAAAAAAATGCAGGCCATCAGGACAGGCGAAATGGAAACATTTATTGTTACTGAAGGCCTCAACGGACTAATTTTTAACACTAAAAAGTTCAAGTCTTTTTATACAGCATGCGATGAGCCAGATACTGCTAAATTTCCGTCATTAGACGTGATTACCAATCATTACAATACAAAACATGAGTTGAATTACCAGGAACATTTTTCTTTTCTAAGGACGGATAAAGGATATAAACTAATAGCCGTTGCGTTGAAAAGTATAGGATAAATAACCGATTATTAATTATATTCATCAATAAATCAATTTTAAACTTATGTCTCTCAAATCATTAGCTCAAACCCGGTGGAAACTGGAACCTAACCTCGTGACGGTATATCCGTACGGCTTGTCTTATATTCTAAGCGCTGTACTTGCAATAATTTTTGCCGCAATCCTATTTGTTTACACCTATTATTTAAAGACAACCCTGAGTGATTCGATACCGCTGGTTCTGGTACTCCTGTTAATGGTGCTTTTATTTTGGGGCTTTGCAGGTACTTCTATTGAGTTTGATAACCACAGCGGTATTATGCGTAAAAAGCTGATGGGTTTTATTCCAATTACTACTATTCACTTTTCAAAACTACAGGGCATTACTCCGGTAGCTAATCTTTACGGCTCCTATAAATACAGGCTTTTTACCAAAAAAAACAAATATGGAAAAGGCATATTAGTCTCCTGCGCCTATACCAAAAATGATGATCCAAATGCTGTTGCATTTGTGGAAGAAGCCGCAACCACTATACATGGCTTTCTGGACGCATATGACTCAGTAGTTAATTATTCAGCTGAACCAATTACTACCTTCCGTTATTTTGAGCAGCAAAGCGGAATATTCCTGTTGAAGAAAAATAGAATTGGCAGCACATTGTTAGGATTAATTTTGCTATTCATAGGAATCCATGAGCTTACCCCTGCCGCCTGGCTGGGTCACGAGCTATCTATTGGCCGCATTTGTTTATTGATCTTTACCATCGTGGGCGGTCCTGCTATTATACTGGCAGGTTTTACAAATATTACTTTAGATACATCAAAACGGACCCTCGAAAGAAAAAGCCCCATAAGACTAGGGAATAAAACTTTTGCCTTTGATAACTTCAATGGGATTCAAACGGTTCGAAAATCAACGAACTTTATCTACTCGGGAACCGATGTGCAGCTTTACTTTTTGAAACCGGGCACCAACAAGGAGGAAGTGATTGTGCTTCAAAGTTTTTTTAAAACCAAAAATGTAGAGCGCTTTATACAGGAAGTAAATGCTATAATATTTAAAGACGATCCACTGGACTACTAACTGATTTGGTATGAATTTTTATCAAATAATTAGCACGGATTGAACGGATGCCGACCCCCTGCTTTTTCGTGTAATCAAACTAGGGAAATAACGATCTATTGCATGCAGACAAAAGTGCCATGCTATCAGCAACAGTTTAAAAGAAAATATCTATATAATCTGTAGTTGTCCCATCGCAGTTTAACATGCTCTGCAATCGCCAGTATTTCCTTTTGCCTGATGCCTTAAAAACGGCAGGCCCTGTACTTTCACATGGTTTCCCGTTGTTAATATAAGCTATTCTTGACACAATTCTCCCGTCAAAATAGAGCTGTTGTCCTGAAGGGGTAAAAGTTCCCTTTATGGTTACATATTCGTTTTTTTTCTTATCTCTTTGCTCGCCTTCAATGCTATATTTTCCACTTCCAAGCGACTTGACCATCACAGATCCAGGATTTTTCTTGTTAAAGGTTATCCATTGTATAGTAAAGGAATGCAGGCCAGTCCTGATCGGCTTTACCTGTGAAAATGCTGGCTTGGCAAAAATTAAAACAAACAAGGCTAAGATGACCCTCATAACAGATATGGATTTTAAAGACGTTATTTAAAGAACATTAACAGCGTCTTTCATGTTTTATCTAAATAAACTTAGCCTATAATTAAGCTAAACACCAGAAAAAATAAATACGTTAGAACAATATAAATAAGCAGAACCTCATAGAAGAGACAAAAAAAACTTAAGACGCACTAAAATTAGCCGATACAGCCAATGACAAATGAATTTAATGAAATCAGGGATACCTATCATCGCAATATATATGCAGCAGCGGGTACTATTACCGAGGTATTAAGCTTGTACAAGAAGTTGCCGGATATCAATATTACCGGCGAATACGGGGAGGGCCTTTACCATCTGGCGGCCCGTTTCACTGATGCAGATGCCATCAGGCTTTTAAAAGATGCCGGTCTTGTTCCATTTGCAGATCAATACGGGAACACTGCTTTACACACCCTTACCAACACAAGGTTTGATTTTACTGACCCTAAGCTTGAAGCAAAAGCTGCGGAAATTTATGAAACAGCCAAAGCTCTGATAGATGCGGGCGTTAATCCCAAAAGAAAAAACGATTCGGGCAAGCTAGCATACTTTGAAGCAGGGTTACTGTATATGTACCCATTCCTGCAGGCGATGGGTGAAGCCGGTGTCAGGATGGATGCCATCGAATCTGGGGGAATGAACCTGCTCCACACCATTTGTGACAAATTAGGCAACCGAAAAGACATTGCTGGCGCTGTAGATGCAGTAATCAAAACTGTACGCATACTTGTTGAAAAGGGCGGCATTGATCTTGAAGATAAAGACGTTTTTGACGCTACACCCCTTACCTATGCTCAACGCAGCGGTGTAAAAGAAGTAGCTGCTTTGATCTCCGGCGATGAAAGTGACGTAGCCACAGGAGGGATGACTATCCATGAGGCAGTATTGAACCGTGATGCTGTAGCTGTAGAAGCATTAATAAAGGCGGGCGTAAATTTAAACGAAATCGATGATAAATATAGGCGCACAGCACTCATGCTTGCATGTGAATATCCTTCGCTACCCTTAGTAAAGTTATTGGCCGAAGGTGGCGCGGATGTAAACTTCAGAGCAGGCAGCGGGGAGACTACTGTTTATTACCTGCTGGCGAAAGCTATTAGTAATTTCGGCAGAGGAATGAGTCAGGATCTGAAGGATGTGGTAAAAATGCTACGAATCTTACTGGCAAATCAACTGGATGTAAATGCCGCTGTTGATAATGAGGGCAACACTGCCCTGAACCTGCTTTGCCAGGCCGGTTACCTGGCTGATCTGAATACGATGCTGGCTGAAGAGCTGATTGATGCCAGGGCCGATATTAACAAGCCCAACCAGTCAGGCAAAACGCCCTTGATGTCATTTGCCCAACTGGGTAAGGAAATTAAATACAATATCGGCGAATTATTGCTCGACAATGATGCTGATACTACTTACGTAGACCAGTTAGGAAATACAGCCTTGATTTATGCGGCTGGAAATTCTGATCAGATGTCGGGTAAGAAGATAGTCTCTTTGATTCTGGAGAAGGACAAGTCAACACTGAACGCTGTAAACAATACTGGTCAAACCGCTATGGATGTCGCCATCCAATATAACAACGAGGCTGCGGTTAAACAACTGATGATATAAAAGAACAAACTATGGATAACATGTTTTTGAATGCATGTAAAAATGCACAAAAGGGAATTGTACAAGCTTTTTTAAAAAAGGGAGATATTAATATAGATAAGCGCGATAGCTTAGGTAATACTCCTTTATATTATGCCTGCAGTAAAGGGGCCAAAGATATTGTTATGCTGCTCATTGATGCAGGCGCTGACGTAAATTTAGCCAACAACAGCAGCGAAGTTCCAATACATGTGGCCGCTCGCAGCAGCAGTAAAGAAATTATTAAGCTACTTGCAGATGCCGGAGCTGATATCAACTCTGCCAATAACAGCGGGCAAACACCTCTGTTTTATGCCGTGTTAGCTTTCAAAACTGAAACCGCCCTGTACCTTATTAGTATGGGTGCCGATGCGTCAGTTAAAGATAACGCTGGTTTCAACGTTCTGGACCATGCTACGGCCAATGGTATGCGCGATTTAATCACTGCCATCTCAAAAGGCGGTGTAGCACAAAAAGACGATTATGGTAACACACCCCTGCATCAGGCAGTTTATAATAACCAAAGTGAAACTGTAAGAATACTTCTACAATCTGATGCTTCAAATGTAAATGAACTGAATGACGCTGGTGTAACTGCTTTGGTGTTGGCTGTAAACAACTCCAATATTCATCTGGCCGAATTGTTGGTTAAAAATGGATCTGATATAAACCTACCCTTGTTAAACGGAAACTCCGCCCTGCATTATGCAGCGGGGATAGGTAACCACCATATAGGCAAATTGCTTCTTGGCGCAGGGGCCGACATAAATTGCCGTAACAGTTTTAGTGAAACACCTTTGATTATAGCTGCACAATGCGGGTTCAATGATTTTACTGCACTTTTAATTACAAGTGAAGCAGATGTAAATGCTGTAACTAACGAAAGCCGCAGCGCCATGGACTTCGCTAGCGAGCGCGGCTATACTGAAATATTAGAACAGTTGTTGATGGCAGGCGCAGATGGGAAGTAATTGAAAACCAGATCAGCTGCCCTGCTTTGCCTTAAATTCAGTTAGTTTTGCAAGTAAAGGCCCTTTATGTTCAAGCGTAAAGCTGACAAACTTTTCCTCTTTTATGGCTAAACGCACTACCATGGGTAGCCAAGGATAAATCTTGCGGGCAAGAATTTCGAAGGTTGAATCATCTTCTGCAGCCGCCAGAGCCTTGTCAGCATAGGGTTCAATCTTAGGCCAGTGTTCAGCAATTACTGGCCCCATAGCACTGATGATTTTCTTAGAAAGGTCGCTACTGTCAGCGCCGTTATCGTTACTTTTGAAAGATGGCAGCATAGGATTTTCTTTTGTCAACAATCACATTTTATCGTTGTTTTAAGATATTGAACATTACAATATGAAGCCTTGTTATAACTGCTCTCCTTTGCCCGGGTGGGACAATACAATCAAAGGCGACTCTTAAGGTCCCGCTGCTGTAGCCTGCCTAATAAATAAAGGCTGCACCACGATTATGTGATACAGCCCTGGATATTAAAAAATCAGTTCTTACTTTTTTGGCGTGGCGAGCAGGCCTGGATACAATACCCCATCCGTCTTTAAATCTAAGCCAAGTAGTTTTGCAATCAGCGGTGCTATGTCTTCCTGACCCATAATCGGTATAACTGTACCTACCTTGATGCCGTTACCAAAAGCAACAAAACCTGTCTGGATTTCCTTGAAATCTGTTGGCAGGTATCCGTGGGTACCGCCGCTTACCGGAGCAAGCATTTCGCCCGCAGCAGAAGCCCCAAAACTGAAACCTTGATATGCTGCTAACGCGAGCAGGGCATTGGGATCGCCCTGGGCTTTGGTTAATGCTTCTTTATTTAATACATGGAACATTCTTTTGATACCTTCTGGCAGTTGATCAAGTCCTTGCTGCACTTTTTCCAGTGTTTTTTTATCCTTAGGATCACGAAGGTGCAAAAAAGCCGAGCCTCCGCTTTGCTGAAAATAGGCTTTCCATGAATCCTTGTTGGCATCATCATACAAACCCAATTTTGCCAGCATCACATTAGGTTTGAACTGCGTATGAATGTCTACAAAACCGTGATCACCCGTGATAATAAATGTGGTGTTTTTCTTAATTCCGGCAGCTTCGGCAGCATCCATAATTGTTTTGATCGCAACATCGGCACCCACAATTGCAGATCTTACTTTATCTCCATCACGACCTTGTTCATGCTCATAATGGTCCAACAAAGCAATGTGTATAGCTAGAAACGATGGTTTATAACGTTTTAATATGTATGCGGCCATCCTCGACTTATTCTGGTCACTGGTAAAAAAATCAACAGAAGCACCATACTCGCCAAATTTACCAACTGCAAAATCTTCAATTTCCTTAAAGAGTTCTTTAGGGTTAGATTCTTGCGACATCGCTTTGATCTCGTCTTTTTTCTCGCCCTTATCTTTTGGAAGGATTACGTATTCCGGCAAATTATAATCTATTGGCGCACCAACGGTAACCGGCCAGCTTACACCAGCGGTAGATAAACCCTTTGCCTTTGCTGCAGTCCAGATGGTTGGCACTTTTATGTCTTTATAGTACCAAAACCACTTACCAGAAATACCCAGGGGCTCAACTGGGGTATTGTAATAAATACCATGTTTTGCAGGAAGCACGCCCGTTACGATAGTCGTGTGCGAAGGATAAGTTACCGTTGGAAAACTTCCTCTTACCCCTTCTGCATAGGAGCCCTTGGTCATTGCCTGACGAACGTTAACCATCCCCCATTGTGGATCAAGATAAAATTCCGGTCGCAGACCGTCAATGCTAATCAGCACCACATGTTGTTCCTGGGCATAAAGATGTCCTGCCGAAAGCGCAATAAATAGTATGGAAATAATAATTTTCTTCATATCGTAGATTTTGAGACGAAGTTAATTTTACAAAGTGCGTTTTAGGTTTTATCGTTGTTAAGAAATTATTAAGAAATAACAAAGTTACTGGTACATCATTCGGCCGTCTGTTACTTATTCAACTGCCAGTTATTATCGTAGAATCCGGCATATTCAACCTCCCCTATGCCAGCCTGAAGCATTTTTAACCTGTAAATCATGATGTCAGGGAAGCCACTGCCGCCCGCAAAATACTGGTTTGCATTCACAGCATTCATTCCATCACCCCCACTTCCCGATATTACAGCAACAGAATTAGCAGCTGTTCCTTTTATTGGCCAAACAAAATAAGCACCCAGGTCGTCGCCTTTCCATGTTTTATCACCTGCCTTTACCATATGACGGTTAATTTGGACAGGACAATTACTAAGCAATAATTTCCAGGCCGAGTTTGTGGTTGCATTTCCAATCAGGACAACGTTTCTACCAGCATATTTAGATTTGGAATATTCTTTATCAGTGATGATATCAATTGCACCATTACCCCTGTAATACCAGCTTTCAGCATCAAATCGTGCCTTATTCAGGCTCCATTCATTTTCTTCCGCAGTACCAGATGTACCATATACATAAACCATATTTTTATTGAAGCCCTCTTTAAAAGTACCATAGCGGCGGGGACCCTTCACAGTCGAAGAAGGTACCGCAGCAATACCCCACTCCGTTCCCCTTTTGCGTATAAACAAACTATCATTGCTATTTTTGGTCGTATAGCTGATAGTATTTAAGCTATCCAGTACAATAGATACGCGGGCATTGTTTCCAAAATCCGCAAGTTTAAGTTTAAGTAATTCTATGTTTTCTGTGGATCCGGTGATCTGCCCGGCTTTGGTATTTCTATGTAACCTCACCCTGCTATAATTGAACGGGGTTATTTGTTGATATATTGCAGTCCAGTGGTTTGAGGAAGAGATTCCAGGACTAGCAGTAGTAAAATCAATATTGGTAACAGCGCTGTCCAGGGGAAGCGTATGCCATTTAAAATAATTGAATAAAGGTTGCCAGTCTACACTTTGGTCTCCAAACCAGTGTTCTCCGCCCGGATATTCATAGTAACTGAAATCGGGATGAAACGACGCCAGCTGTTTCTTCATTTGCCTCGCGTAATCAACAGAAACGGTCTTGTCTGAATCGCCATGCAGCACATAAATTCCCAATTGCTTATAATTAGAAGCAAGTTTGGGCACATCACTCTGGTTACTCGCACGAAGTAGCGTTTGCCCGATCACTGAAGCACTGCTATCAGGGATCAAGCCGTCCGCAGATCCATATCCTTTCAAAGTTGGGTAACCTGAACATGGTGCAATAGCCGCCCATTTATCAGGATAGGTAGCACCAAGAAACCAGGTTCCATGTCCACCCATAGAGTGCCCGGTTAAATAAATATGTTGAGGGTCTGGCTTGAATTCTTTTGTACCGAGGGCCAAAACTTCCAACGCATCTAACCTTCCCCAGTCCTCCCAGTTGAAACCTCTTGGACGGCGGTTTGTCGCGGTAACGATATTACCCCAGTCTTTAGACTGATAAGCTTTAGCCTGACCAATTGCTTCTACCCCTGCACCATGAACTGATAAAAACAAAGCTGAGCCCGGCGCATTATCTCCGGTTTTAGGTGCTACACCATAATACTGCAGGCTCCCATCGATGGCACTTATAAACGTATTGATATATTTTTCACCGGCGCCAACGCTTTCTATTTTGATAGTTTTATTATCTAATATCTTTCCGTTTTCAATAAGTGACAAACTGTAATCGTTTATTCCCTTAGCCACAGCAGCGGCAGTTCCAAAACTGAAAATAACCTTTCTGGTAGAGTAGGCAGGTACCGGCGCCAAATTGCTGATGGTTTCTATACTGCCTAATTTGCTAACTAACTTTAATTGAGTGAGCTGTTTACCAGTTGTGTTAATAACAACAACAGCGGCCTTCAGCTTGGCTTCACTTTTACCTGTAATGATATACGGTATTGTAGCATCAGTAACTTCTAATAAAACCGGACTAACAGGAAAGGTCAGACTCGCCGAAACTGCCTGCCCGCGTACATATAATTCATTCACACCTTTTTTTAATTTCACCGGTATATTCATCCATCCTGAGCTATAAGGATCTCCGGCATGGAGTACGCCATTTACATATACTGCGCTGTTTCCACTTATGTTTAACACGCCAACCTTATCCTGATCAGCATTATAAGTGAAATAAACATAATTGGCAGCCGCGCGCCATGAGCGCCTGAACTTACCCGCAGTATCGGCTTCGATCTTTTTCCATTTTTGCTCAATTCCTTTTTCGTCCTTACCAAAGACAGCCCCGTCTTTAGGCTGATTAATCGTTTTAGTATATAGTTGATAAGCCAGCTTATCTGTATACAAAGCTTCTCTTCCATAATGCGCACCGGTACTAACCGTCAATCCGCTCGTAAAACGATAGGTAGACTGAGCAGAGGCATAGCGGGGCGACGACAGTATAGCAAACAGAGCAGTTAGCATACACGTTTGAAAGAAGTTCCTTTTTGCAGATATATGGATCATAGTATTCATCATTATGTTATCAGGTTATAGCCTTTCGGAGTGAGAGCAATATAAACTATTAAAGAAAATGTTTACGAAAAATAATTATTTAGATATAATTCACTGTGATCAACCATCCCATCGGGATGTGTAATTCTTCACAGATGTGACTACAGCTTTGGATAGATTATATATATTAATTGGACAAAAAACACCTAAAAGTTGTAAGCTTATGCAAAATTTAAAAAATTTACCAGCAAAACATTCACTTGAACAATACGTGATTAACGTTTCTATTAAACTACGAAAAGAGCATAAGTTAACTCAACAGGATATCGCCAAAATACTTAACACAGGCAATGCCTTCATTGGCAATGTTGAAAATGTTAAACGGCCGGCCAAATATAACCTTAGGCATATTAACCTGCTGGCGGAACATTTTAAGGTTTCACCCACAGATTTTTTCCCGGAAAAAGCTTTCAAATAATAGAAATATCAAAATACACAATAAGATGTGAAGTCTGGCGTCTTATAATGGAGAGCGTTAATTTGAATAAGCGTTGAATGATCTGAATGATTGTTCAACGCTTATCGTTTTATGTGAGTTTGTGGAGTAACCTTAATATTTTTCCATGCAGTATTTTCGGTTGAAATGGTTTTTCCATAAAGTCGTCCACACCTGCATCTATCGCTTCCTGTTTTTCGTGTTCAATGACTGAGGCTGAAAAAGAGATGATGGGAATTGATTTTTTATCGCCAATAAGTTCGGTCCTTATTCTCCTTGTAGCTTCAATACCATTCAATACAGGCATATGCGTATCCATCAGGATGAGGTCGTAATCAGAAAGCATCAATTTATGAAATGCCTCAAGACCGTTTTCAGCAACATCCACTTTTACTTTCCAGCCTTCCAGCATTCTTACTGCTACAAACTGGTTAATTTTATTGTCTTCCGCCAACAGTACACGCACATTGGTAAAATTAATAAGCGTATCTGGTGACGCAGAGTTAGCATTCACAGCCTGATCGCCCGGCTCATCGGCCAGATCAAATGTGCAATTGAAAGTAAAAGTAGTGCCCTGGTCAAGAACACTTTCCACTTTCATTTTACCACCCATCAGTTCAACTAAACGCTTTACAATTGATAAACCCAGACCTGTACCGCCAAACTTTTGCCACGTTTTGTCTTCAACCTGTTCAAATCGCTCAAATATCTGTGAGATGGAGGCTTCCGGAATCCCTAAACCAGAGTCTTTCACTTCAAATTCTAAAGTAGTAGAAGATTCTCCTTGTGGCACTGCATTCAATAACAATTTGATTTCGCCGGATTCAGTAAACTTTATCGCGTTATTGATCAGGTTCATCAAAATCTGCTGCAGTCGCAATGGATCTGCGTTTATTAAAGCAGGTACCTCGCCCCTCATCTCATAATTGAGCAGAAGTCCCTTTTCTACAGCTAATGGGCGCATGGTATCTGCAATCGTTTTAAAGAGGGCAGATACGTCTGTACCTTGCAGGTGTAACTGGATTTTACCCGCGTCAATTTGAAAACTTTCAAGAATATCGTTCACGATGCCCAAAAGTGCCGTTGAAGAAAACTCCATCAGCTCCATCATTTTATGCTGAATAGGGTTCAATCCGGACGTTTTTAGCAAATTAGTGATACCAACAATCGCGTTTAATGGTGTTCTGATTTCATGGCTCATATTGGCCAGGAAATTTTCTTTTATGATTTTACCTTTTTTGGCTTCTTCAACAGCGTGATAAAGATCGCTCTGGAAATATTCCAACTCCTTGTTTTTTTGTTCAATGTCTCTTTGATAATTGATCATGGTAAGCAGAGAGTTGACTTTTGCATTGGTGATATGAAGATCAAGGGGTTTAAACAAATAATCTACGGCACCACTGTTTAGGCCAGAAAATACCTCATCTGTACTCATAGAGTATCCAGTCATTAAAATTACCACCACATTTTCAGTCAGTGGATTTGATTTTAATTGATGCAGCAGGTCAAAGCCAGACATCACGGGCATCTTTACATCAATCAGAGCGATAGAAATATCTTCTGATATGCAGATTTTTAATGCATCGGCAGGCGAGTCTGAGGTAATGATATGGACGCCTGGGCGTTCTAAAACCTCTTTGATCAACTCCAGATTGCTTAGGCTATCATCGACAATTATGATGTTAATCGGTTTAGATGTTTCGGACATAGGAGTTCAGGTAGACAAACATCATACCACATAGGATGTTGGTACACAGATAACAACCCGCGAGACGGCAGAATAAAATATTTTTTTTATGTATTTTATCGATTTAGATAGTCCAAACATAAATGTAAATCGTACTTTACTTACGTAGTAAAGCACGCGACCATGAACGAGTACAACACACGGTGAAACGGGTAGGTAGATCAGGGTGGGGAAAGACGAGGATGTAAATGAATTTGAATAAGCTATTGAAGTTATCGGTCGACTTGATCTGCACAGTTGACGTTTATAATAAATTTGTAGACGTAAGTGACGCGTCTTATACTATACTAGGGTACTACCCAGAACAAATGCGTGGCCGGACGTATAAAGAATTTATTTTCCTTCCAGATCTGCATGTTGCAGAACAGGAGGTTAATACACTGGTGACCAGGCGCCCAGACACGCAAATACAGATACGGTACGTGCATGCAGACGGCCGTGTGATCCCCTTGTTCTGGAGCGTTCAATGGGATGAGGAAGATCAATTGATGTATTGCATTGCCCGGAACGGCCGGATTACGGAGCAAACCGAAACGATGAGAAGCTCACTTGAAGAATCTAATAAAAGATACGAATACGTAACCAAGGCTACTTCTGATGCAATTTGGGATTGGAATATTGCAGAAGGCACTTTATATTGGGGTGAGGGATTTGAAGCTATATTTGGACATAACCGAACTGAAATACCGCTTGGCCTTGACTCATGGAAGAAGTTTATACACCCCAACGATGCCAAACACATCACCAACTCAATTGACTCAATACTCGATAGTAAAGAAACAAACTGGAAAGAAGAATACCGATATCTAAGGGCGGATAAATCCTATGCAGATGTGGTTAACCGCGGCTTTGTAATACGCGATGCAACTGGTAAAGCAGTACGCATGGTTGGTGCGATGCACGATATCAGCGAGCGAAAAAAAGGCCTTCTGGAAATGAAACAGGTAACCGAAGACCTCTTTAAACGTAACCGTGAGCTACATGAATTTGCTTATATTATTTCACATAACCTACGGGCACCGGTTGCTACCATAAAAGGCATCGCCACGCTGATGCAAATGGAAAAGGAAACCCCCGAACCACTAAAGCCATATTTAACAAATCTTAACACTTCTATCAGCAAGCTGGACGAAGTTATTGTTGATCTGAGTAAAATTATAAGCGCTAAAAACAGGGCAGATGAATTGAAAATTTAGGAATAAAGGCGATTGGCCCAGACCAAAACTGCTATAAATGGTTCAATATTTGAAGGGAATAGGTTATTCATCATTAATCACCAGTTACTTATTTTATGAAGCACACTTACAAAGCATTTACTGCTACCCTTTACCTTGCGTTATTTTTATCCTTTTCCTTATTCTTTCAGTCCTGTTCAGAACCTGCAGACAAGTTTTTTGGAGTGACTGTTTTAAACACAAACACCATAAGCGATTTCGGCACTCCAATCCTTGCGAAACATATCAATGATGAAACCATTGAATTTCCTGATATCCCGTCCAGTAAAAAGAAAGGTGATGAAGCAGCAAAACATGTGCAAAATAATATTTTATACATGGAAAAATCCCTTACAGATATCAAAGCTTTATCTGCCAGTGATGATAGCAGGAAAAGGATCAAAGAAAAATCCCTTGCCCTCTATGAATTTGTAATCCCTGTATACAAGAACGAATACACAGCATATGCAAAACTATGTGATGGTAAAGCCCCGCAGGCTCAGAAAGATGCAATCATTAAATCTATTGAGCAAAAGTACAATGCCGAGTTCGAATCAAAATACGGCGCTTTACTTGCTGATGGAAAAGCTTTCGCAGCAGAGAACAACATCGATGTAGACTGGAAATAATCTGATATTCTTAGACATCTTAGAAAATGGAATTTTATAGAAACAAAAGGAAATCGGTTAACCTGATCCTGATTTGTACTGGCATATTTTTAGTCCTGGTAGTTATATTTTTATATAGTATCGGCATATTTACAGCCATCGTAAGCACAAAATTAGCTGCCGTATCTGGCGCATTTGGATTAGTCATGGGGATTATCATCATCAAAAAGCTGATCTCCCTGAACGACAAATCTCCCTTGGTAATACTTGGCGAAGAAGGGATTATTGCTAAAACAACTGCGGTAGGTAAAGCAGCAGGCTTGATCCTTTGGAAAGATATAATAGCTGTGAATGTACATAAAACAGGTGGGGATACACTAGTAACACTAACAATAGACAAACCAGAAAAATACCTGCCTGTCATTAAGAAAAAGTTATCTGCGATGGCAGTTGACGGGATAGAGGACGCAGAGGGAAACTTGCCGATCAACCTGACTGCGTCTGAGCTGGACTTTGACGCTCAAGAGCTATTTAAAGTAATTACACAGTACAGAAAAGAAATCAGCGATATTAGGCTTGACGAAACACTGAACAAATATTAGAATCTAACGGTGACCGAGCCTCTGATACTAAATGGGGTGCCTGGTGTAAAGTGGATTTCTTCCACACCAGCTGCCTCGTTTTGTAACCGCGACTCGGTAGCAAATTGTGTTTCGTTCCACTTCTGATTGAAGATGTTATCTGCGATCAGCCCAAAATTAAACCTTTTGGCAGTATAGTTTACATTGGCATCAGTGATGAAATATCCTTTAGCAGAAATGGAATTGTCTTCATTAGCCGGCCTGGCGGCAAGAAACCTTGACCGTAAACTGCCAGAGAATTTACCCAGTTGTTTTATACTTAAACCTCCGGCAAAGGTAAACTTAGGTGCCAACGGAATATAGCTCTGCCCCGCCGGGTCGTCTAAAGACCTTCCATGTGTATACGTGGCGTCCCCGTTCAGGAATAACCAATCGTTCAGCTGATAACGCAGTCCCAGGTCTGCTCCTTTTCGAGCTGTTCTTCCGCTAGGCTCAACTACTCCTTCATCGCCAACATACACAAATTCCTGCTGCAGGTACAAATACCATATCGCGGCATTTAAAATGAGGCGGTCGGCAGGTTTCCAGCTTGTTCCTAAATCTGCCCCATATGCCGCTGGCAATACCTTATAACCTTGTTGCGCCACTACAACGCGTGTATCATTACTGTGAAAACCTTTCCCAAGTTTCAAAAAGAACTGAAGGTCTTTATTCTGATTGTATAAAAAATTCAGTTTTGGACTTAGGATTGCCTTGTGTTGTTTGGCTACCAGCGAAGAATTCAGCAGATCTGTGTATCGAAAATCAAAATAATCAACCCTAAGGGCAGGATTAATCATCAGTTTACCGATTTCGTATTCTGCATTAATAAATCCGTAGCCATTACCCTCATTTATATTCCCCAGCATACTACTTTCAATTGTGGTATTTCGGTTTAGCGTGTGTGAAAGCTCTATGCCATCGACATCGTCATATCGTAAACCAATACCTCCCTGCAGCATCAACTCAGATTTTTTAAAGCTGTACTTTTTATTAAGGACAGATTCAAAGCCTGCAATATTTCTGTTTTCTTTCTGGCGGATCTGGTCACCATTAACAGGATCGTTCAAAAAGAAAGTGAAATTTGAATACAATTCAAAATTGTATCTGCTATAGAAGGCTGAAGACTTTAACCAGGTAGCAGAATTGAAATATTTATTATACTTCATATTGACGTTGCTTCTGCTTGTTTCCCCACCTTCATTACTATCAATGGCGCCGAACCGGGTAATAAGACCCTCATCAACAGCCCTTTGCGGAATCTGGCCTGATGCATTCCATTTACTGGTAAATGTTGAAGCAGAGATCGACATTTTATCCGAATTTGGAAAATTGATGGTATACTTCCCAAACAGGTTTAATCTTTTAAAATCTTGTGGCGACTCAAAGAAGCCATCGGTTTTGATATAGTCGGCAGCGATATAAGCAGACTGTTTGCTGCTATTGATCAAATTAAACAAACCCAACGCTTTATAGGTATTGAATTTTCCAGTTTCAACAGTAACGCTGCTATTTTCCAGGCGTTCTTTGGTTTCAAAAGCCACGTAACCGGCAGTCGCAAGATTACCCTTGTCGGCATGGTAGGGCCCTTTATCGAAATCGATCTGGCCAACGGTTTCCGGGATGAGAAAATGTAGGTCTGCATAGCCCTGTCCGTGCGCATGGCTAACCATATTTACAGGCATACCATCAACAGATATATTGATGTCTGTTCCATGATCGAGGTCAAACCCTCTCAGAAATAATTGTTCTGCCTTACCTCCACCGGCATGCTGACCAATAAAAAGTCCCGGCACTTTTCGCAACAACTCTTGCGATGAGTTAACAGGATTGGTCTGGAGATCTACAACAGATACTGATGATAAGTGGTTGATACCTTCCGATACAACTACCTCATTGAGTTGAAAAGCAGAAGTAAGTAATGTAATTGTGGCACCATCAGTATTAAACGGAACAACGATGCTTTTAAAACCGACATGACTGATTTTAATGGAATCTCCAGGTTTATTGCTTTTCAGGATAAAAGATCCAAGCTCATCTGTATGCGCATGGTTCCCATTGTTTACATTCCTTAAGTAAACACCTTTGAGCGGAATGGAATCACTGGTAACGATTTTGCCTTTAAAATTCTGGGAAAATGAACTAAGAGAATAAAATAGAAGAAAAGCAAAAAGGTAAAAATTGTTCATGTAGGCTTTAAGGGTATTATGATCAGCTACAAATATGAAATTTTATGCCGGGATTTATTGCTGCAAACATTATTTTACTATTAGTGTTTGTTGAGGTCTTGTGATGCCAATGGCAATATCTAACTTAGCAAACCATAATATATGCGCGTGAAAATACTATTCGTCTTACTTAGCAGCCTACTCCTATTCCAAATTGGAGCATGCAACTCGGGGCCCATCGACCTTGTACACCTGCAATATGGGCCCGAAAAACAAAATACGCTGGACCTTTACCTTCCATCCAATCATTCAGAAAGTACACCTGTCATTATACTCATCCACGGCGGCGCATGGATAATGGGTGGAAATGAGTATACAGATAAAACCGCCAAAGACCTCCGCAACCGTGGTTTTATAGTAGCTAATGTAGATTACCGCTATGTAAGCAGCACTGTACACGGTAAAGACCTGTTGGGCGATATTGATAAAGCAGTAACGTTTATCCAGGAGAATTCGGCCAAATACAACTATAGACACGATGGGTTTAACATGGCAGGCATCAGTGCAGGTGCACATCTTGCATTATTATATGGATATACAAGCGGGAAAACTATCAAATCGATAACTTCTTTATGCGGGCCAACACGCCTTGACGATGTAGAAATGCTGACAGCGCTTGAAAATACCGATTTGTTAAATAGTGTGGAGTTATTGGTTGATGCACATTTTACACCGGGAACAAAAGTACCAGCCAGCTTTACTGATATCAGCCCTTATGCCCATGTAAAGGCAATACCTACTTTATTGTTCCACGGCGAT
>Ga0247734_1000114_pt1 | contig 73568 bp, 56 predicted proteins | sample UWRJL103311B2_FD_180933 | JGI IMG/M metagenome (GOLD analysis project Ga0247734, IMG submission 180933) | Plant litter microbial communities from Arlington Agricultural Research Station in Wisconsin, United States - UWRJ-L103-311B-2 | ecosystem: Environmental > Terrestrial > Plant litter >... | reverse complement strand
CATACGATATGCCTACAAGGTTTCCTCCAGGCAAATTTTAGATTTTAAGCCCTATCAAATGACATGGGGCGAGACAATCAGTAGTGAAATATTTTATTTCACTACTGTAAACCCTAAAGTGCGGGAGGTTTCGTGGTTGGTATTTAATGATATACACGACCGTCCAGCCTCATTTGACCCGCTATTTAAGCTGAACGGTAAAGATCCGTTTGACTTTGTATTTCTTAACGGGGATATGTTCGATTACCAGACCGATGAGCAGCAGATCATTGACCACCTTATTTCCCCTATCACATCGCTTTTTGCATCCGAAAAGCCATTTATGTATGCGCGTGGCAATCATGAAACACGCGGTAAAGATGCAAGGCAGTTCCCCAAGTATTTTTCTAACCCTGGAAACCAGTATTATTTCTCGTTCAGCCATGGTCCGGTGCATGTGGTTGTATTAGATACCGGCGAAGACAAAGAAGATGACCATAAAGAATACAGTCAGCTGGTTGCTTTTGATCAATACCGCGAGAAACAGGCAGTTTGGCTTGAAAATGAACTTAAGACACAGGAATATTTAAATGCGCCATTCCGTGTGGTGATGATGCATATTCCAGTGTTCCACTCTGGCGAAGGCCATGGCACGCTTCATTGCCGGCAACTATTTAATCCGCTATTTAATAAAGCAGGCATTGATTTGATGATATGCGGACATACGCACCGATATGGCGTTCACCAGGCTGATCCTGCCACGCATAACTATCCGTTAGTTATTGGAGGCGGACCTCAGGCAGGTACCAGGACCCTGATCAAAGTAAAAGCTGAACGTAAAAATCTCGTATTGCAGATGATTAGTGACAACGGCAACGAGGTTGGTCGCGTGCGAATAGACTCGAAACGTTAAGTCGAATTATATGCAAAAAATGCCCAATAGGGTTATCCAGGCAGTAGCCTGGCAGGATAACCTATTGGGCATTCCCATGCTCAGCGGATAAACATGGTTCGGCATAGTCAATTATTTTGGCTTCGCTGAGTTCGTTTAACTTTGCTCTTACGGGGGCATAATTTAGCTCAACTGGAACATCGATTACGAAATACTTCTCTTTGAATTGTTCCGTAGCACAACCTAATTCTTCGAAAACTTTCATTATATCTGCAGGAGCGGCAGTTTCGTCAAAAATGATGACCTGAACGGTAGAATTGCCCGAATACGACACTGTTTCCTTGTAAGTGAGCATTCCCTCATCGTCATCATAAACAGCAGAGATAACATCTCCTGCTGCTAAATCCGGAGCATAAAATGGTATACTATCCAGCTGGTAAATTCCGGCGTCTTCATCCATTATCTCAGCCCACATGGTTTCAACTGTCTCTTGTTCCAGTACGTCGCTATAAAAGCGAAATAGAATTTTCACATGATTATTGTCTGTTTCCATTGTAGTATTTATTTTTGTACCAGAATATCGATAGCATTTTTCCCGCATTTGTATTGTATCAAATATACATCTGCAAACCTGGATGTACGAAGTAAGCATAGAAATTTTCGATCGCCCTTAAAATTCTCTTGTATTAAGGCAGGCAACTAGTAGGATTGACGGGACATTGACCGTTGATTGACCGCTGACTGACCGCTGTGAACAGAGCTTCAACATATCACAAACAGAGCATGAACAGAGCGTTACTTCGGATTTTACCCGAACCAAGGCCCTATTCACGCCCTGTTCATGCCCTGTGCATGCTCTGTTCACAACGGTCAACGTCCAGTCAGTCATCGGTCAATCATCAGTAAATACTCGAACTAAATCACTGGAAGGTAACATCAATTCAGCCTCAATTTCATTTGATGTCTCAAACTATGCTATCTGTTACTGCACCTTAAAAACTGGGATAAAATTCTTTAAAGGATTAAATAAAGCATAATTAAAAATAATAAAAACTATTGGCTAATTATTAATTGCAATTTTTGGTTATTCTATTTAACTTTAAAGAATATTTATTAAGATCATGCCACGCCAAGCTAACCAATATGATAAGGTCATCCAAGAAAATCTGGAAATTACACTTCCGGTAATTATCAGAGATGTTCTTGAACTGGATATCCTAGTCAGCGAGGAGCTACCGGATAGGATACAGCACACAAAGGAAAGAAAGCCAGATGCATTAAAAAAAGTAACTGATATGTCGGGGAACATCTATCTATTGCATCTTGAGTTTCAGGCTAGCGACGAAAAAGAGATGGTATACCGTATGGCCGAATACAGTATTATGCTGATGAGAAAATACAAACTGCCTATTCAGCAATATGTTATTTATCTCAAGGACAACAAACCTTTAATGCCAACTTTTCTGGACACGGCGCATCTTAAATATGATTTTAATCTTATTCTGATTTCAGAAATAGATTACAGAATATTCCTAAAATCTGATGATCCAGAAATTAAAATTTTAGGAATATTAGCTAACTTTGGTAAAGAAGACAGTGCCGCTGCCGCTAAGGCTATTGTAAACGGCATAAGCGTCACTAGAAAGGGCAAGCTTGCCCAAGGAAACATTATGAACAATTGCGTATTTATGCGAAGTTGCGTAAAAATATAGAACTACAAATTTTAAAAGCTATGGAATCAATATCAACGTTTTTTAAGGAAGAAGAAGACTATTTTTACCGTAAAGGGGAAGCTAAAGGAGAAGCTAAAAGAAGCCGCACAGTAATCGAAAACTTAATTATCAAATTAGGTTTTTCAGATCTCCAGGCAGCAGAAATTGCAGAGGTCGATGTGCAGTATGTTGCAAAAGTACGTTCAGAGTTGAAAAAATAAATGCTTTCTTATTTGTGACCCATTTGATCTCCTGAAGGCGGGCTCCAAACAGGCACAAGAACCCTGATTAAGGTAAAGGCTGAACGTAAAAAAATTGTTCTACAGATGATTAGTGACAACGGCAATGAGGTTGGGCATGTGCGGGTAGATTCGAAACGTTAATTCAGATTAGCCATCAGAAGATTGCATAATCTTATCTTAGTAGAGTTAACAGGGGATCAAGCTATCCAAAGTATTAAGTATATTCTTATTCGGACACCTGCATTGTTTACAAGTGGTTTCGGTATTAGTTTGACATCCCTTAAATACAGTGTGGATGTCTGATCAAAGTCGCCTGGCAGCACATTAGTTGGTCATTTACCCCAATCAACCCCCACCCAACCTCCATCTAAAATGCATTTAACCTGCTTTCAAACCATCTCAAAATAAATCTAAAACTATGCTTTAACGTCGCTATGTATCGAACTAGATCCCCGATTAGTTCCTGCAAAGCGTTTAAAAGGTAGTTGCCTTTAATAATGAGAATAGATTAAACGGAAATAATTTGAGTATTTAATAGACAAAGCAATACAGCAAGTTGAATACTGGAATAAGTTGATATGAAATTTAGGGAATTTAATGGTCAGAATGTATTTGGGAGATGAAGTGGGGGGAGAAGGATTCGAACCTTCGAAGTCTTGCGACAACAGAGTTACAGTCTGTCCCATTTGGCCACTCTGGTATCCCCCCATTTACAATAAAACATTCAATCCCTATTTTAGAAAACTAAAATAAGAAAGCTTCAGGTTGCCCTGAAGCTTTCGAGTGGAGAATACCGGATTCGAACCGGTCACCTCTTGCCTGCCAGGCAAGCGCTCTAGCCAAATGAGCTAATCCCCCGTGGGTCGCAAAAGTAGCAATTAGTTTGTAGTTTGCAAATTTAAGTTGAAATAAGTGGTACGGGCCTTCAGAAGCTGCAAAGTATCGATGATAAAGGATCAAATGTACATCAGGATTTTACGATTGCATCTTTCTTGAAGTCGTAGAGGTATCAAATAATACCTTGATGTATCAATTTGTACGTTGGTGTAGCATTATGACATTGTAATTTCCTACTGCATCCGTTGGCGGTGAAGCCTGACATGCTTGTTTCTGGTAGTTTTAACCGGGTTTTGTTAGGGGTAAGTCCATATATACAGTAGTCCACCTGCTGTGTCAGGGTAGCAAAATTCCTAGGAAAAATACTACCCTGACACTGTAGGTAGCATACCCTTTATATGCATCTTCCTACAACAAACTACGGGCAAAATACCTTCGAACATTATCAATGATTGATGAAATGAAGATACCGATCAGCAATCACAAAAGGATTTAAGTCAACACTCCTATCTCAAAGCCGGGTAAATGTAATCGGCCAATAGTTCAAAAGACCCTTTTGGAATGTCCCATTTGTTGTAATTTCCGGCAGTGACCACTACTACCAATTGTTTTTTCTGGTCGATGAATATGCGCTGGTCGCCGTTCCCTACACAAGCGGGCAACATATAATCACCACCTAAGCTTTTGCTATCCATCATCCAAAACTGATAACCATATCCTTCACCCCGCCCACGGCTGATATGCGTTTTCATAGATTCATTCACCCATTGCCCTTCAAGAATCCGCTTTTTATCGTATACCCCATCATTAAGATACAGTAGGCCAAATTTAAGCATATCCCTGGATGTCAGTCGCAAGCCAGAAGCGGCGGCAGGAAGATCCAAACCAGGAAATTTTTTCCATTCATAATTAGTAATCCCTAAAGGGCCAAACAAATACCTGACTGCAAAAACGTCAATTTCAAGCCCGCTAACTTTTTTAATTACCGCAGCAAGCAATTGGGTGGTTCCACCGTTATAACTCCATAAATCGCCAGGCTTTGAAGTAAAAGGCTGACTCAAAACATACTTTGTAGGATCCGGGCTACTGGTCATCCGGATTTCACTGTTTAGAGGATTGTCATAAGGCACTTCCTCATTCCATAAAATTCCCGATGACATGGTAAGCAAGTGTTCCAGTGTAAGTTTCGAGCGAAGGCCAGTGTCTAAAGATTTGTATTCAGGGAAGAACTCCATTACCCTTTGGTTTATGCTTTTTATCATCCCTTTTGAAATTGCTATCCCTGTACATGCAGAAACCACACTTTTAGAACAGCTACGGAGATCATGCAAATCAGTAGGCCCATGTGCTATCAGTCCTTTTTTCTGCCCCCATTCTTCATCCTCACCTTTAAAATATCTCTCAAACACGGTATTTCCTCTGTAAGAAATTAGCACGCTATGAATATTAGGATATTGTTGGCTGTTTATGGCAGCGGTCATGCTATCAAGCTTTGCTTTGTCTGGCGAATTTACATCCGATTCGCGCTGAGGCTGCGCATAACTCTGCATTGATAATATCAAACCTGCAAAAAATAATAAAATGGTGTTTTTCATAATGATTTGTCTGTGAGATTGTACATCAGGTTTTCCAGTTAAACCAAATTTACCAGCATAAAAATCGATTATCAAGGTCCGCTTACGACAAATTTGAGGTCAATACAAGACAATAAAATATTGAAATATTTACTGCAATTATTGTACGGGAATATTTATCTTCATTCATTATACACCCTGATATATAAAATGGAGAATTTCTGTATTGACGATCAAACCTTTAGCGACCTGAACATCTTCTCAGAAAACCCTCATTCCATTTATAACTTATTCAAAGGGACAAGGACATTAGCTGCCAGGGCTAAGCTAAAAGACATGATGCAGCATCCGTCTCACAATGTCAATGAGCTTATTTTAAGACGTGATGCAATACGCTATTTTTACCAAACTGCACCTGATTTAAATATCAGAAATGAAGAGCTTGACCTGATTGAGTTTTACCTGAAATCTGATAAAAGAAAATCGAAAGCAAATATTATCGATTCCGTATCTGACTATTTTACCCGGAATTCCAGCAATGACTATTATATCATTAAAACAGGACTTAAATACCTGATTAAGTTAACCAGGTATCTTAAAAACTTCATCGAGGTTCATTCAACAGATGCTACGCCTGAATTTCTGCTCACACTTTTCGGAAAGATAAAGGTTATCATTGAATCAGGTCAGCTACATAACTCATTGGAAATTAAAGAGAAAAACTTGAAATTTTTCGAGGTAAACAAACTGGATCATGCATTCCGCGGTGCTGAAATAGAAAACATTAACAGTTTACTGCAATTGGTCTATGAGTTGGATATCTATGAAAATTTGTCAATGGTAGCTTTGAAACTGGGATTATCATTTCCTGAATATGATGAAAACGAAAATATGCGCGTGAATATAACCGGGTTGTTTCATCCTGCAATAAAAACACCAGTTAAAAACGATGTATCGTTTGATAAAGATCAAAATATCATTTTTCTGACAGGATCTAATATGGCGGGTAAATCATCGCTGTTGAAATCTATAGGCCTTGTGATTTATTTGGCGCATCTGGGGTTTCCTGTTCCGGCCAGCGAAATGCACACCACTATTTTTAACGGATTAATTACTACTATAAATTTGCCAGATAATATCAGTCAGGGGCTGAGCCATTATTACAACGAGGTGAAACGAGTGAAAGAGGTTGCGCTGAAATTATCGGAATCTAACAGACTCTTTATCATCTTTGATGAATTGTTTAGAGGTACAAATGTAAAAGATGCATTTGATGCCTCGTTGCTCATTATCTCAGAACTATCGAAGATTGAGCAATCCGCATTTTTTATATCAACGCACATTGTGGAGCTTGCCGATGATATTAAAAAATTCAGCAATATTTCATTCAGGTATCTGGAAACCTCATTCAAAGAAAATAAGCCGATTTTCACCTATTTGCTAACGAATGGGGTATCACAGGAAAGGATCGGGATGACGATAGTTTTAAATGAAGGTATCATTGACATTTTGAAGAAAGCGACCGATAAAGGAAACACCCCTAACACTTCAATTACCTTAGAAACGGAATAGCAGGTTTGTAAAATACCGACTAATCAATAAAACTTCTCAGGATATTAGCGAGAATGACAACACGTTTATCAGGTGTAAAAACATCATGGAGTAAATGATGACCTGGGCCGCTGCACAATCTACGTTCGGCATAAGACCAGTAAACGCTTGAAAGCCTACACTCATCAACCCTGTCTATCAGCTACAGGTTTCGATAAGTATAGGCTTAACTGTATTTAAGATAAACTCTAAATGATACGTTTGCTCACTTTAATAATATTATCATTATAAATTGGAACGCTATATAACTGAACGGAGGCACCTGAGCCACCTAGAAATCCATAAGTACCATAATCACCGATTTCGTAATCAAAAGTATAGTTAACCGGAACATATGCCAGGTTGTAAAAAAATACTGAATAAGAACCTGTGGGAATCTGTCCTAAAACTGGCATCTGACTACTAATTTGTGGAATATCAAAGGTGTAAGTTTGTAAAGTTTCCTCGTTTTTTAGTTCGACCCTAAAACCTCCAATTTCCTGTGGATTTTCTGCACTAATATTAATGTTTGTAAAAACCTGCTTTTTAGGGATCGGTCTGGATGTACGGACAAAACCAATTTTGGCCTTTTTCAACGGAACATCTACGGGTTTAGAACTAAAGCTGCTCAATAGCAGAACAACTGGCAGAATAAAAAAAATTCTTTTCATATGATTATATTTTTGGTTACCCTAAAATAATGATAATCAGAAGGAAAGAACTATAGCAACAACTATTTTACAATTAAATTTCTAAGTGAGATAAACTGATTTATCGTTCCATTTCTGAAATTACATATATAATCATTATTCTTCCATAGAATAAAAATACTCTAGTAAATATCTGAAAGGTCCTGCTCTTGCCCCCCTCACAAATTACACAACCTTCAGCTGTGTAAAAACTTAATTTTAATAGCTTTGTTTAATTGACATTTATGCTAACTTAACCAAAAAAACAGTATGAACTTTAGAAATTTAAAAACTGGAATGCTGGTTCTCGGCCTCCTTTTTACTTCGAATGCAATTATGGCACAGGGTGCTAAACCAAGTCCGGCGGCAACAGCTACGGGAACCGTTAATGGCGCTGATATTACTGTAAAATACAGCAGCCCTGCAGTGAAAGGACGCAAAATCTGGGGAGGTCTTGTTCCCTACGATAAAGACTGGAGAGCTGGAGCAAACGAAGCAACGGTATTCACCACCAGCAAAAAGATCATGGTTGAAGGCAAACCACTTGCCGCAGGCAGTTACAGCATCTATGCAGTACCCGGTGAAAAAACCTGGAAAATCATCTTTAACAGTGAAACTGGTCAATGGGGAACAACTAAAGACGGTTCAAGCCGCGTTCCTGCAAAGGACGTGTTAACTGTGACTGTTACACCGGTTAAAACAAACATGCTGGAAGAACGTCTTAAATATGACATTACGCCAAAAGGACTTGTTCTTTCATGGGAAAACCTAAAAGTGCCCGTTGCCATAAAATAATTCTATAAGGTACTGCCTCTAGCTGACAGGCAGTACCTCTTATTTCCATCAAAGTCTTGTGCCGTCATGTTAAATCCAAATGCGAAATTCTATTCCGACTTACATGAAAATGAGATCCCCCTGCAAGACCTGTTTTCCAAAGATGAACTATTCCGTAAAGTTCCAGGAAACTGGAATGTGGTAATTACGGATATCAGAAACTCTACCGCTGCTGTAGAAAATGGTCTTCACGAAACAGTTAATCTTATTGCAACGGGAAGTATTGTAACAGTGCTCAATGTGGCTTTCAGGGCCAACATTACCATCCCGTTTTTTTTTGGTGGGGATGGTGCTACGTTTATTGTGCCCTCCACAATTATTGATAGTGCAATGAATGCTTTATTGTTATATCAGGCCAATACAAAGGATAATTTTGATCTCGATCTACGGGCTGGAATGGTACCAGTAAAATCAATTTATGAAGCAGGATATGATTTGCGCATCAGCAAATTTAAAAGTTCAAAAACACTTTCTATACCAGTGGTCCTGGGCGATGGATTGAGTTATGCCGAAAAGCTGATTAAGGGAGAGGATTATATCTTTAACAATGGTTCGCCTCAAAAATCGGAAATCGACCTGACAGGAATGTCTTGTCGCTGGGATAAAATAGCACCTCCAGAAAACCATAATGAAGTGGTAACACTACTGGCTATTGCCGGCGACGACGTTAAACAGGCGCAGGCGTTTAAGGAGGTAATTGCGCTGCTGGATCAAATTTATGGTCTGCCGGAAAAAAGACAGCCTATTTCAATTTCAAAGCTTAAACTTAAAACCACTTTCAACAGGATTGAAATGGAAATGCGTGCCAGCCTAAAGGGCGGCAATGTCCTGAAAAGATTTTATACCTGGTGCACACACCTGCTCGGCCACCTCTACTTTAAAACACAAAGCGGCAAAGATTATCTTACCCGGCTGGTAAACATGTCTGACACGCTGGTTATTGATGGAAGGATCAATACGGTGATTTCAGGAACGGAAAAACAACGCCTACTGCTACAGGAAAGCCTGGAAAACCTGGAAGAACAGGGAATAATTAAATTTGGTATTTGTGTAAGCAAGGATGCTGTCATGTCCTGTTATGTGAGGGACCTGCAGGATGAACATATTCATTTTGTGGATGGCTCTGACGGCGGTTATACCAATGCGGCAGGCGTGCTGAAACTTAAACTACGGAAACAATCTGATACAAAAAATTAACACTAACCAAAACATGCTTCATTACAAAGACGCAACACTGTCTGATCTGGATACTATAGTAAAAATATATAACTCTACTGTTGCCTCGAGAATGGTAACTGCCGATACCGACCCTGTAACTGTTGAAAGCAGGATCAAATGGTTTGAAGAACATTCGTCGGACAAACGACCCTTGTGGATGATAGAAAATGAAGACCATCATATAGTTGGTTGGGTAAGCTTCCAGTCCTTTTACGGCAGGCCGGCTTATGATGCTACCGTAGAGATCAGCATCTATCTGGATGAAAACTTTCGCGGAAGAGGTTATGGAAAGGCGGTACTTGCTTATGCGCTGGAACGTTGTCCTGAAATTGGCATCAAAACCTTACTGGGTTTTATTTTTGCTCATAATGAGGCCAGTATTAAACTATTCAGGCATTTCGGATTTGAGGACTGGGCCACACTTCCTGATATTGCAGTATTGGACAATGAGGAAAGAAGCCTTAAAATTTTGGGTAAAAGAATCGCCTGACCTGTCTGCATGAAAGATCTTCTGAGAAATTTCCGGGATAATTCTAGTACAATGGAAAGAATATCCAAAACAGCAGCAGAAAATTAGTAAATATCTTCATAGAGCAATTTAGCTTAAACAAATTAAGAATATTTTTATATAGCTAAAATACTTAAAGTTGAGTATTTTAGCTATATAAAATATTCTAATGGAACGACTCTCATCAAAATCCAATAGTTTCGAACAACGTCTTCGCGCGATTAAAAATATAGCAGATGAACTTCCGGCTGCGCTCATCATTCATCGGGTAGACACTTTGCAGATTATTTATATGAATGCCCCTGGACTGGCTACACTGGGTACTACACTTGAAGAACTGCAAAAACTTGGTCCGGAGCAATATTATATGAAATACTTTAATACAGAGGACAGCAATGATTACGTGCCTAGATTGATTAACATCATGAAAACGCGTACGGATGAGCCAGTATCGTATTTTCAACAGGTGCGTATCCCGCTGAATAAGGAATGGCAATTGTATGTAAGCAACACTAAAGTATTCGCAAGAAATGAAGCGGGGGAACCTACACATGTAATTACAGTTGCAGGGATGCTTGACCCGGTACACCACATCACCAGGAAAGTAAGTCGGCTGATGGATGAAATCAGTTTCCTGCGTCAGAATAATCTGCTCTTCGCAAGGCTCACTAAAAGGGAACTTCAGGTGTTAAAATGTATGGCCATGGCACTAAATTCTGGCGAGATATCAGAACAGCTGTTTATTTCTTCAGCTACAGCAGACACGCACAGAAGAAACATCCGTAACAAACTTGGACTTAAAAATAATTATGATGCAGTGAGGTTTGCGCAGGCCTATAATTTGGTTTAAGGCACTATTATCTTTCCACACGAATCACATTTATACAATAAATTGTTACATTCGCTGAGGATGTCTTCTACCTTGCGCAGCAACCTTACTGACAATGAATTAATTACCCTGTTAAAAGAAGGTGATAAACCAGCATACACGGAAATTTACAACCGCTATAAAACACTGCTGCAAAGTCATGGCTACAGAAAACTAGGGGATCCTGAAGAGGTAAAAGATATTCTCCAGGAGCTATTTGCTAATCTGTGGACCAAACGGGATGAGATTCCAGTAACGACAAACCTTTCGGGCTATTTGTATACAGCAATGAGAAATAAGGTGTTCAATGTACTATCACACAAACAAATTGAACACAAATACATCCAGTCGTTACAACAATTTATTGATGATGGCAGCTATATCACCAATAGCATCCGTGAAAAAGAATTTGAACTGCTTATTCAAAAAGAAATTAATGCTTTACCGGAAAAGATGAAGGAAGTATTCCTTTTGAGCCGGAAAGAACACCTTTCACACAAAGAAATTTCAGAAAAACTAACTATTTCTGAACAAACCGTCTCGAAACAAATCACAAATGCATTAAAAATCCTACGAGTAAAGCTCGGAGCACTTCATTTCTTGATCTATTTCATAAAATTTTAAAATAATTCAAACAATTTCTAGTTTTACCTACCTGCTACACCCCAGTTAACTGTCTTGTTATTTAAATACGGAGAAAAAACCCGATTAGACAATGCAAAACAAGGATGTAACCGAATTATTAAAAAAATATATTGCCGGGACATGCACCGATGAGGAGAAAAGTCTGCTGGAAAGCTGGTATCTTCAGCATGAAGCTGATCGGCCGCTTGATTTTCCTGAGGAAGCCAGAGAGAAACAACTGGATGAAATATGGGCATCCCTTCCAGTTCATAAGGAAGAGAAAATGCCTATAAATTTATGGCCAAAATTTGCCGCAGCCTGTGTACTGCTGATTACTATTGGTACAGGCATTTATTTTTACAGGTCGCAGCAGTCTGAAAAGGCCCGTGTTAACAATATAGACACACTGGCCAGCACCATCAAAGCGGGAAGTACTAAAGCGGTGCTGATTCTGGCGAATGGAAAAAAAATAAATCTGGATGACGCTTCTAGCGCCGAATTGGCTAAAGAATCGGGACTAAAAATTACAAAGGGTGCAGATGGAAAACTGGTGTATGTTATCCCAAAAAGTTCTTCTAAAGACGTTTCTTACAATACTATTGAAACTCCACGGGGCGGTCAGTATCAGATCGTTCTTCCTGATGGATCACAGGTTTGGCTAAATGCCGCATCTTCAATTCGCTACCCTACTTCTTTTTCTGCCAGCTCCAGGACGGTTACGATCACTGGGGAAGTTTATTTTGAGGTAGCCAAAAATCCTCTTTTACCTTTCCGCGTGATCTCGGGCGGCCAGACTGTACAGGTACTGGGCACACATTTCAACATCTCCGCCTATCCAGACGAAAAAGGTATAAAAACCACCTTGGTTGAAGGTTCGGTTAAGGTAACCAACAACAAATTCAATTCTGCTGCTACCCTCCGCCCCGGCCAGCAATCGTTAACCACGGCGGTTGACAAAAAAATTGACGTGCACCCGGCGGAAATTGATGACATTCTTGCCTGGAAAAACGGCAGCTTTAATTTCAATAATGAAGACATCTACAGCATTATGCGCAAGTTGTCGCGCTGGTACGATGTTGACATCAGTTATACCAATCAGGAAATCCAACATCAAAGGTTCAGCGGAATTGTACCACGCACATCTGAAATAGCTGATGTGTTGAATTTCCTTGAATACACCAAAACAGTTCACTTTAAAATTAGCGGAAGGAGGATTTATGTAATGCCTTAATCCAGCCATTATGTTGATCCTTTAAAAGAACCGGGACGGGTACCAGCCATCCCGGTTTAAAGACTAAGGGTCAACCCATTATTTCGATATCTAAACCTAAAACAGTATAAAACCCTTAACCATATCAAATGTATGAAATTTACCCCACACGGTATAGCTCGCAGGAATCTTGCCATAAAACGAATCATCATGCGGATCAATCTTGTCGTAATCTTTATGACAGTGGCCATTCTGGAGGTTAGCGCTTCAGGATATGCACAAAAAATAACGTTAAACCAGAAGAAGAGCTCGCTGGAAAACATTTTTAAGGAAGTTAAAAAACAAAGCGGCTATAATTTTCTCTATAACAATGGCATGCTGGAGGCTACAGCACCGGTATCTATTGAGGTTAAAAATGCAAATATTGAAGATGTTTTACGTCTCTGTTTTGCAGATCAGCCGCTGGAATATAGCATCATTAAAAGGATCATCGTGATCCGCAAAAAAGAATTCAAACCTGCTGAAGCTTTGCCACCTGTAACAATCAAAGGAAAGGTAAAAGATGAAACTGGTCAGACCTTAATCGGCGTAAGCATCAAAATCAAAGGTGCACCGGGTGGCACTTCTACAGATGCCAACGGAGATTTTGCGCTTACCGTACCAGGCAAAAGCACTGTCCTGATTTTCTCTTATCTGGGTTACGACTCAAAAGAGGTAACTGTGGGCGACCAAGCTACCATGCTTGTAACGCTAACAGGATCTTCTAAAGGCCTCAACGAGGTTGTAGTGGTGGGTTACGGTAAACAAGACCGTAAGGCGCTGACTTCGGCAATTACTACGGTAAAAGCTGATGAACTGAATGTTGGTGCAATTAATGATCCTGCACAATTGCTGCAGGGAAAAGTTGCTGGATTAAACATTAATACGTCGGGCGACCCAAATGGAAATCCTTCTGTGATCCTTAGGGGAGCTTCAACTTTGAGAACTGGTGCAGCGCAACAACCATTATATGTAATCGATGGCGTTCCTGGTGGTGATATTTCACTGATCTCCCCGGGAGATATTGTGTCTATGGACATCTTAAAGGATGCCGCTGCTACTTCAATTTACGGAACACGGGCTGCAAACGGGGTAATTATTGTGACAACTAAACGCCCTCCAGGCAGTCAGACCAATATCTCTTACAACGCCTACGCTGCTCAGGAAAAAGCAACAAGTTACCTGGAAATGATGTCTGCTGAACAGCTGAGAAGTTTTGTATCTGCCAATAATATGTCTTTTGCGCCGGTAAATGATCAGGGTGCCTCTACCAACTGGCAAAAGGAGGTAGAAAGAAACTCGGCCTATTCTACCAACCATTACCTTTCGGTAAGCGGCGGAGCGGACAAGACCACTTATTCTGCTAGCCTGAATTATTTCTCGAAACAGGGAATTATTGAAAATTCGGGACAAAAACGTATAAACGGTCGTGTATTTATTGAGCAAAAAGCCTTTAACGACCGCTTAACACTGGGCTTTACTTTAGCCAATTCTGTAACTAATGCAGATATGTTACCTAACCAGCAGTTGCCTGAACTAAATAATACAACAACGGATGCGTCACGTATTACTAAAGGTTTCTTGCTGCAAAACATGATTCAATACCTACCTACAGTTCCTGTAACTCAGGCAAACGGTTCGTATACGGAAAACCTGACGATGAACAACAATTACAATCCGGTTGGAATGTTAAACAACGGCAGTATTGACCAACAGAAAAAATCTACCATCGCGAATGTTACAGCAGCGCTGAAGTTACCTTTCGGACTTACTTATAATGTAAATGCGGCATGGCAAAATGTACAAAACAATACAGATAGCTATTACACTAAATACTACACTACCAACTATGGTGCAATGTTACCTTCGGGCGCAACAAATGGCCTGGCTTACAGATCGGCAATTCAAAGCACCAACAAAATCCTGGAAACATTTTTAAACTATGAAAAAAGCTGGGGCGACCACAATCTGACGGCCTTGTTAGGTTATTCTTATCAGCAGGATATAGCGAATGACGGCTTCCAGGCAAGCAATTACAACTTCGCGTCGGATGCAACTACTTATTACGGAATTGGATTAGGTGGTGGCGGATTGGGGTATAAGGTAGATTGGGGTAATATCAATTACACTGAACTGCGGTTGATCTCTGATTTTGCGAGGGTAAACTACAACTATAAACAAAAATACCTGTTCCAGGGATCCATCAGAAGGGACGGATCTTCTGCTTTTGGAGCTAAAAACAGATGGGGTTACTTCCCCTCGGTTTCGGGTGCATGGAGAATTATCCAGGAAGATTTCATGAAATCTCAAGGTGTTTTCAGCGACCTAAAATTACGTGTAGGTTACGGCGTAACGGGTAACTCGTTAGGTTTTGACCCACTGATCTCTAAACTGCAATACGGCTCTACAGGTTACTTCTACTACAATGGTACGTATGTAGCGGGATTAGGCCCTTCGCAGAATGCAAATCCGGATTTGAAATGGGAAAAGACGGCAACAGCAAACATCGGACTTGATTTTGCACTGTTGAAAGGTAAATTAACGGCGTCAATTGATGCGTACAGCAAAAAAACGACTGACCTGATTTGGGATTACCCGGTTTCTACAACTGAATATCCTGTAGGTGTACTTACTGCAAACGTAGGCAGCATGACTAATAAGGGTGTGGAATTTGTAATTAACTACAATGCGGTAAAATCAAAAGACTTTAGCTGGACTACATCATTTAATGCGGCACACAATGCAAATAAGATTACCTCTCTTTCTAATGGTGTACTGAAAGCAGATTCTGTAAGGGTAATGCAACCTGATGGCGGCGGACAAACCAATGCCACATTGCAGCTGATCAAAGTGGGCTATCCTATCGGACAATTCTTCACACTGAAATATGCGGGTAAAAATGAAGCTGGAATCTCACAGTTCTATAATAAAGCTGGCGCGATTGTAACGGATGCCTCAACATTAGGCCCTGCTGATTATTACTATGCAGGAAATGCACAGCCTAAACTCACTTTGGGATGGAGCAACAGCTTTACCTATAAGAATTTCGACCTGAATTTCTTCATCAGGGCTACGCTGGGCAACAAGGTATTTAATGCTACACTTGCCGACTTGAACAGGCCTACAACTGCAAATTCAATCAATATTCCGGTATCATCAGCTTCTGAATCCGTTGCGGATATTTATTCCTACAAATACTCCACCCGTTATATCGAAAGCGGAAGTTATTTGCGCATGGATAACGCCACCTTGGGTTATACAATTAAGAATATCGCCAAGAATTTCAGAAAGCTAAGGGTATACTTTACAGGCAATAACCTTTTTGTGATCACGGGTTACAAAGGAATTGACCCTGAGGTAAACCTTGGAGGGCTAACTCCAGGTGTGGATGTAAACAATTTCTATCCGAAAACAAGAACCTTATTGATTGGGGTAAGCACAACTTTTTAATATTTATAAAGAAAGAACTTAGGTGATGAACAAATATCTTAAAATATATCTGCCGCTGCTGATGGTGATCGGCATTGGTTTCAGCTCCTGCCACAAGCTTGATGTAGCAGTGCAAAGTAAATTAACGGATGATAATTTCCCGCAAACTCAGGATCAGTTTATCCTGGCGTCTGGACCTGCGTACACAAATTTCCGGGCCACTTTTGCCACACAATACTGGTTTATGCAATCGCTGAGTACAGACGAATCAATTATGCCGGCACGTGGCGGTAACTGGTTTGATAGTGGAAAAACGCAGCAAATGCACTTACACACCTGGACTGCTGATAATGCAATCCTTTCTGAAACCTGGACATGGATCTCAAGTACGGTGAGTTCATGTAATCAGATACTGGCTACCTTTAATTCGTCGGCCACAGCTCCAGATAAACAAGTGGTAGCGGAGGTAAGAACAATGAGGGCGCTTTCGTATTTCATTATGATGGACCTCTGGGGAAACATACCAATCAACACAACTTTTGGCAGCAAAGACAAAGCGGTAAATACACCACGTGCGCAGGTTTTTAGTTTTATTGAAAAGGAACTGCTGGAGGCTAAGCCCGATCTGAGTGCTACGGTAAATGCTTCAACTTATGGCAGGCCAACAAAATACACGGCGTTTGCGTTGCTGGCCAAGTTATACCTGAATGCAGCAGTTTACACAGGAACGTCACGTAATGCTGATGTTCCAGCTGTATGTGACAGCATCATTAGCTCAGGAAAATATGCTTTGGAAAATGATTACCTGGGCATGTTCAAAATCAACAATGGCCCTACTATTAAGGAATTTATCTTCGCTATCCCATTTGATGGAAGTTACGCACAAGGACAGTTCTTTGCACGTTATTCAATCCATAGGGCAATGCGCGCTAAATATTCGTTGCCTTATACGACTGCCGGGGTAGTCAGTACAATCCCTTCTTACTACGCCAAGTTTAACCTGCCTGGTGATTCAAGGAATAAACAATGGCAAACAGGATTGCAATACCTGCACAACGGAAGTCCGCTCCTGGTAGCAACAACCAAAAAAGGTTTTGATGAAAGTTATACAGGGGCTGACGGTTCCGCCGCTTACAGCTACCAGGTAGATCTCACACCTAATATTGTGTTAAAAAACGTGGCTTCTTTTGATGTGGGCAACGACGAAAAAGCGTGGTCACAAGGATACCGCAACAACAAGTTTTATCCTGATAGTACCTCTACAACCAGAAACCAGGGAAATGACGTACCAGTATTCCGTTACTCGGATGTACTGCTGATGAAAGCGGAAGCCATTTTAAGAGGTGCTGCCGCAACGCTTGGACAAACACCTGTTACGTTGGTTAACAGTATCAGAACGGCCAGAACTGCGCCTTCGGTTACGGCGGTTACCTTAGATAATGTATATGATGAACGCTGTCGTGAATTGACATGGGAATCATGGCACAGGAATGATATGATCCGCTTTGGAAAATTTGAAGAGGCTTATCTTTTTAAAACCAATACAGAGACTTATCGCAGGATTTTTCCTATTCCAAACGCTGTACTTACTCTGAATTCATCTATGACGCAAAATCCTGGATATTAATTTTTAAATTGCTTAGACTTAACCAGATATTATGACCAACAAAAAATATCTCGTGTTCTTATTCCTCCTGCTTTCGGCAGGAGGATTTGCACAGGGGATAGCATCAAAAGCCTCTTCAGCACTCATTAAAAGGGTGATCCCTAAACATGCAGAACAGTTTGTGCTGGAAGAAATCCCTGCGCAAACGTCGGCAAAAGACCGTTTTGAAATCGAAAGCCGCAACGGCAAAATCGTTTTGCGTGCTGCAAACGGCACCGCTTTCGCTTCTGCCTTGTATTATTACCTTACGGAATATGCGCATTGCCAGGTAACGTGGAATGGCACTAACCTGAATCTGCCAAAGGTACTGCCGTTGGTAAAAGAGAAAATAATCAAGGATACACCTTACGACTATCGCTATTATCTGAACTACTGCACTTTTAATTACAGCATGAGCTGGTGGAGCTGGGAGCGCTGGGAAAAGGAGATCGACTGGATGGCGATGCACGGAATAAATATGCCACTGGCCATCACCGGACAAGAATATACCTGGTACAAGGTGTATAAGGAAATGGGACTGTCAGATAAAGATCTCTCTGAATTCTTTTCCGGACCAGCATTTTTTGGCTGGTTTTATATGGGGAACCTTGATGCATGGGGAGGTCCTCTGCCAATGAGCTGGATAGAAAATCACAAAGACCTGCAGGTAAAAATATTGGCGCGTGAACGCGAGCTGGGCATGAAACCGGTATTACCAGCCTTCACAGGTCACGTCCCTGCTGCTTTTAAACAAAAATTCCCTTCTGCTAAATTGAAGACGGCTAACTGGAACAACGGCTTTGCCGATACCTATATCCTGGATGCCGACGACCCGATGTATGCGGAAGTTGGACGTCAGTTCCTAAAAACACAAACGAAAATCTACGGTACAGACCACCTGTATTCTGCGGATACATTTAATGAAAACGAACCTCCTACTGATGACCCGGCTTACTTATCAAAATTGAGCAAGGGAATATATGATAACATGAAACAGGTAGACACTGCCGCGATTTGGGTAATGCAGGGCTGGCTGTTTTACAGCGATAAAAAGTTCTGGAAAACACCTCAGATTGAAGCGCTGCTGAAAGATGTTCCGAACGATAAAATGATCATCCTTGACCTGGCTACTGAGATAGAGCCGGTATGGAAAACAACTGATGCGTTTTACGGAAAACAATGGATCTGGAATATGCTGCATAATTTCGGCGGAAACCTAAGTCTTTTCGGAAGAATAGATGGGGTTGCAAAAAATCCTGCACTGGCGCTTAACGATCCAAAATCAGGCAATTTGAGAGGCATAGGATTAACTATGGAAGCGATTGAACAAACGCCTGTACTGTATGAACTCATGACCGCCCATACCTGGCGCAATACACCCATCGAACTTAAAGAATGGATGCCTGATTACCTCCGTAACCGCTATGGTAAAGCAAACGTTAAAGCGTCTGAGGCATGGAATATATTGAACACGACTGTTTTTAATGGCAAGGCAATACGTGACGGCGCTGAATCTATTATTGTTGGCCGGCCCACGCTTGATTCTGCTACAGTATGGACAAAAACAAAACTCAATTACAACCGAAAAGACCTGGTTCCTGCCTGGAAGTTAATGGTAGAGGCAAGCACGGATCTGAAAAGCAGTGATGGTTTTCAGTATGACCTGATTGATGTTTCAAGACAGGTATTGGCCAATTACGCGCAACCTTTGCAGCAATTATGGGTTGCAGATTACAAGAAAAAGGATCTTAAGAATTTTAGAAAAAACTCGAAAGCTTACCTCACACTGATCAGCGATCTGGATACACTGCTGGCTACACGCAAAGATTTCCTTTTGGGACCATGGATTGCCGATGCGCGGGAATGGGGCACTACAGCAAAGGAAAAAGCTTTGTATGAAATGAACGCGCGTGACCTGGTTACGCTTTGGGGCGACAAAAATAGTCCCCTGCACGAATATTCTAACAGACAATGGAGCGGATTGCTGAATGACTTTTACAGAGTACGCTGGGAGAAATACTTTGCCATGCTGGACAAGGCTTTGGTAGCAGGTAAGGAACCTGACTTTGCAGCATTTGAAGCGCAGATTAAAGACTGGGAATGGAAGTGGGTGAATACGGAGACTGGTTTTCCGGTTAATCCTACGGGCGACCCTGTGCGCATTGCCAAAAAGTATTTCGACAAGTATCATATCCGCATGACCAATACGTATAAATAATGAGCACTGTTTTGAGTTCAAGTACTGCAATGCCCCCGTCCCTGACGGTACAAAAAAAAAGACTGTATTCACTTGATGCACTCCGCGGGTTTGATATGTTCTGGATCATGAGCGGAGAGCATGTGATCCATGCTTTAGCTAAAGTTACAGGATGGCCCATATTACTTTGGATGTCTTCACAGCTACACCATACAGACTGGCATGGCTTTACGTTTTATGACATGATTTTCCCGCTGTTTCTGTTTATTGCGGGTGTATCTATGCCCTATTCTGTGGGTTCTAAAACCAGTCTTGACGATAGTGGTAAACTAATTATATCATCTGAGCAAAAGAAGGCCCTTTACAGAACGATGATCCGCAGAACAATTACGCTGATCATTTTAGGCATGGTGGTTAATGGTTTGCTGAAATTTAACGGGTATGAAGAGACACGTTTTGCAAGTGTGCTGGGCAGAATTGGACTGGCCTGGTTTTTTGCAAGTCTGATCTATCTGAATTTTGGTCTCCGCAGCCAGATAATCTGGGTGGTAGCTATCCTCCTTGGATATTGGGCAGTGATGACGCTGGTGCCGGTACCAGGTTTTGGTGCCGGTAACCTTAGTCCTGAAGGTGCTTTCTCATCGTATTTTGACAGGCTGTTTTTACCAGGAAAACTGCATAACGGGGTTTTTGACCCAGAAGGCCTGTTCAGTACTATACCATCTGTTGCCACGGCAATGTTCGGGGTATTTTGTGGCAGTTTTTTACACTCGGGTAAACGTAAATTAAAAGACGGTCAGAAGGGTACGATCATTTTTGCCGCAGGCTGTTTATTTCTATTGATTGGCATGGCCTGGGGATATATCTTTCCTGTTAACAAAAGGCTGTGGACAAGTTCATTTGCCATGGTAGCAGGAGGCTGGAGTTTGATACTTCTGGCTATATTCTATCTAATAATTGATGTTGCGGGATGGAAAAAATGGGCCATCCCATTTGTGTGGGTAGGAACAAATTCAATTTTGATTTACCTCCTTGCAGAAGGTATGCTGAACTTTTCTGCTACCGCTAAATTTTTGTTTGGCGGCGTAGTAAACTGGTTACCTTTTGATTGGCAGCCTTCAGGAACCGCAATTTCTATCACATTAGTGCAGTTGATTTTGTTATGGATCTTATATAAAAGGAAGATATTTCTAAAGATCTGATATTCTCAAAATCATATGAGGAACGAATATTAAATAGGTCCGTTTTCTGCAATATGTGATCTTCATAATCAATTGACAGCCAGCTGAAATAGTATCCAGCTGGCTGTTTTGTTAATAAACTAAAAGTCTTTTTTACAGTTACTAATAGTGAAACCGACACTGTAGTATTACAAGCGCATCATTGTCTACTTTATAAACAATCCGATGCTCCATATTTATTCTTCGGGACCAACAACCAAGAAGATTATATTTTAGAGCTTCGGGCTTACCCGTGCCCGTAAACGGATTCCTTTCAATCTCTTTGATCAAGGTATTTATCTTCTTTAACATTGACGGGTCACTGCGCTGCCAATAAAGATAGTCTTCCCAGGCCTGGTCAAGAAATATGAGCTTCATCACTCCAATAATTTTCTTTCTTTACCTTTCCCGTCTTTGTAATCTTCGATGGAATCCAATAATCGGGCCGCATTTTTTGGACTTTTTAATAAATAAAATGTCTCTTCCATACTATCGTAATCAGCTTTAGACATAACAACCACATCTTCACCGTTTGCCCGGGTAACGAACAAAGGAGACCGACTTGCCAAAACCTTATCCAGAAATGACTTCAGATGTTGCCTAAACGCTGTATACGTTGTAATTTCCATGCTTAGAATATTTTCCATAAAAATAAAAATAAGATTCAACATGTACAACTTGCTGTACATAAAATATGTTACCACAAAAGTAGCAAACAAAATCAAATAACAAACATTAATTTCTTTATTAAATAATTATAATCGGTTAATATAATCTATTTGGTCATATCCGATATCCAGATGTTTTTCAATCCGAGTGATTTCACAGGTTGATCTGAAGCTGTGATAACAAGCTCCCCTCCTTTCATGATCTCATCATGGGTAATCCACAACCTGTCGAGCGCTTTACCATTTAATGTCACCTTTCCGATATAAGGATGGTTATCGCTGTAGTTTTCTGTATTTACCTGAAATACCTTTCTGCCAGGTAATGCTATTTCTATCTTCGGGAACAAAGGTACATTCAGATAATATACCGGCCATCCCACGGCTGCGGGAGAAAAACCACAGGCGGCAAATACATACCAGGCCGACATCGCACCGGCATCATCATCCATTGTACGGATATAGGCATCGGGCTGGTTTTTGTAAATCCTGTCCACAAAGGGGTCAATACCTCTGCTGTTATCGTTGAAATAATATTGCACTACTGTATCTACTGCCAGCTTGTGCATCAATGCCTGTGATTTCCATGGTGCTGTTGATGCATTGTACATTAGCGGGGCCTGGGTATCAGGTTCGTTGGCATGGTTGTACTGGTCCTGATCGAAGAAATGATCGAGCTGCTTGATATAAGCTTCGTCTCCACCCATCAGTTCTTTCAGTCCTTTCAGGTCAAAGGGAGAAAACCATCGGTACTGTAGTATCGTGCCCTGATATAAACCCCTGGCAGATACCTGATCCACATCTCTTTTTGTCAGGTCCTCAAAATCCTTTTTCCAAAAGGTTTTGTATTCCGCAGCCTTTTTCAAGTATTTCTCACTCAGTTCGCTTTTCTTTAATACTTTGAGTATCTGTGACAGCGCCCAGGCATCATAACTTGATTCCAATGCTTTGTCTGGGTGGCTGTAATCCAGCCGGTCTACATCACTGACCAGCGAATCACAGATCGAAGCAAAATCAACTTTGTAGCCTTTACGGTAGGCATCAAGCAAAACTACTATCGCATGTTCGGTCCTTACCGTGTTTGAGGGTTCATGCTGGGTGGCATAATCTTTTTTACCATAGGCGTACAGGTTGGAAACCGACTTTGTAATGCCTTGATATTTGTCGGGAACTATAATTGATAGCAATGGCAGCTGCGTTCTGTAGTTATCCCATATTGCCCAGCCATTGTATAAAGTTTCTTTGGAGTGTTGTAATGTACCGTCTGTGCCGCGGTAGCTGCCATCGTTTTCAGAAATTACATAGGGTGATTGCATAGTGCGGTACAAAAGGGAGTAGAATAGTTTTTCCCGTTCTGGATCTCCTTGTACTTTAATGCGCCCTAAAACAGCATCCCAGCCTTTGGTACCGGCTGCTTTCAATTCAGGGTAAGTTCTGGTATCAAGGCCTGCCTGTGCGTGGTCAATATCCACTGAAGAAAATGAAATCCTGATTTCTGCCGTTGAGACTTCGGCATCAAGTGTGGCCGTGAGTTTATGGTTAGCACTGTCGGCCCATTTTACTGGTTGGTCGATTTTAATAGCGTAGTAAATTTTATATGTTCCCACGTTACAGGTTGTACGGGCTTCAACATAACCGCTGAGCATTTGCCCCTTCAATTCGTGTTGCTCGCTAACAAACTGATTGGCCAGCGTGTGGCTCAGGTCGAAGTAAAATCCTTTTGCTCCGGAGGGAAAATCATAATGTTCCAGCCCTTGTTTTTCGACAACTGCAAATTCTGCTTTGATCTGATTGGCGAAGGCAACTGCGTAATTACCGGGACTGGCTGACTCTGCCGTTTTGATCAGTGCAGATGGAGCTGGCTGGCTGCCCATATAAGGCTTGATCAGGATATTCCCGCCGCTGCCCTGACATCCAACACCCTCAAACCTGTTATGTGTAAATCCGAGGAAGACTTTCGCTTTATACTCATAACCGGCATGCAGTTTAGGATAAGTTTGGGGGCCAATACTGAGCATACTAAAGGGGTAAGATGCAGCTGGAGATAGTTGTCCGTGATCTCCTGAAGAGCCTAGAAATACGTTCACTTTAGTCGTTTCACTATCAGTGTTATTTTGTGCACATAAATAAAGGGGCAGCAGGATCAGGAACAGAAAAAATTTTTTCATAAAGTATGATAATAGCAATTAAGGGCGGAAATTAAAAAATAAATGGAGAAGAACGCGGGTTTCTTCTCCATTTAAACTAATCAGGCAAAATTACTATCAAACAATTTATTAGCAGTCGCCTTTTGATTTAGGGCGCAGAATGATCTGCAGGGAAATTTTGTCCACCCCAAACCTTTTGGGACGTCCACTGTGCCGTGGGATCTGACCAAAAAGGATCTGCGAGAGGTAAGCCAAGCGCTAGCATGCCAGTAGTACAAAGATATAGGCTGCCAGTAGAAATGTAATATTCGCCCATATCAATCTGATTTCCGCAAAAGCCAATCCTTAGCCAGCCTTTCTGATCAAAGGTTCCCGGGGCTTCAATCATTCTACGGATCACCGCTGTCAGTGCTTCCCTCACCTGTGCAGGTTTGATATCAGCTGGTAATTTTTTCAACAGGGCAATCTGGCTTAGTGCCTGCATGGCACCAAAACGATAAGCCAGCGACCTACCTACCACTGGAAAGGTTCCTTCAGGCGAAATTAGTCTTTCCTGGATAACCGCGTACCTCACGGCCCTGTCCATAACTACCGTGAAAAAATCTTTGCTTTCTTTACCCTTTTCCACCATCACGGAAACGATATCTACCAACATCGGATGAATTACATAGCTATTATAGTAATCCCAGTGAAATAACGGCCCATCGCCATAAATACCGTCCCCTTTATACCATTCGGAATGTTTTTTCAGCGCATAATCCAATCGTACACCATCGTATTCCTGACCAAATTTCATCAGAAAAGCTTCAATCATGGCCATAAACAGCAACCAGTTATTGTAGCTTGGTTTAATGACACGGGTAGAGATAAGCGCTTTAATTACATTCGCTTTTACAGCTGCAGGGAGCGGCTCCCATAATTGTTTAGGTGCGCGGATAAAACCCTGTGCCAGAAAAGCCCCGTCTACCAGCGCCTGCTCATATTCTTGTCCTGTAAACTGCATAAAATCTGGCGATGCCGGATCCACTGCCTGTGCGATGCTGAGATGCGACATCGAAATATATTCAGCCCTTATCTTCCCTTCCCAGGTTTGATCTGGCCCCAGTTCAAGCCATGGGGCTATTCCCGCAAGTAAACGTCCAAGAGCTTCGAGATATGCTACTTTTGTTCTGTCAAGCGTACCTTTTGGATTAACTTCTACCGGCATTGTTGCTTTTAATTTTCCCTGGCTTAGGTTTTTTAAAACAGGGCGGGCGATTTTAACCATCGTATTCACCCAGTATTTCCTAACATTCGCAGGGCCTTCCGCGGGAACGTTTTCCGCGGCCTTGGTTGTAAGCGGATATACGCTCAGCGAAGCGGCAGTGGGTAACAAGGAAAGAAAAAAACGTCTGTGCATATCGGTTTTTTTAAATTACATGACGAACTATTTTACCATTACGGCAGCTTTGCTGCTGAAAGGCGTTTTTATTTTTTTAACAGAAAACTGAGTAACCTTGTGCAAAACGATTGCGGGCGGGGTAGATACGGTTGGCAGATGAAGTCCGTTGATGGTAAGAAGTTTTACATCATGAAATACCATTGCTGCCCTAAAATCTTGCTCCACATACTTAAAAGTGGAGTTTTTTATATGAATACCTTCCGCATGGCGCGCATATAAAGCCCATGCTGGTAACTCGCCAAACATGCTGAATTCAGGATATTCATCTGGCATCTCTGGTACGGCCTCTAATGAATCGAGTGAAACATAAGCTTTGGTTTTATCTGCACCACCGCCATAAGTTACCACAATATTTTCCAGCGTTACGTCCTGCACCGGATGCCCCGGTAGTCCAACAATTTGTGCAGGGAGCAGGTTATGGGGAAAGATGTCTTCCTCAGGAGGGCCCTCCAAAGGATATCCTGCATCGGTTTTTGCATTAGGGACCTGCATATTTACATTGCTGATTTTTATTCTTCTGATGATTCCCGGAGGAACATCTTTTTTACGTTGCCCCAGGCGGATGAAAATTGCCCCGCCCGTATTTTTTGCAATAATATCAGACACCGTAACATCCTCCATTATGCCGCCATCGACAATTTCGAGCGCAATAGCAGTACGATAGGTATCAAAAGCGTAGATATTCTTTACTTTTATATTTTTGAAGCCACCGAGGGAAGCCGTCCCGAATTTCACACCACTTGCGCTGGAACGCACCTTGCAGTCGGTAACGAGGATATCCTCACATGAACTTTTCGGATCACTTGATTTTAGACAGATAGCATCATCAGCGGCATCAATGTTCGAATTTTTAACAATCACATGCTGGCAATCCTGGATATCAATACCATCATTGTTCCAATAAGAGGTACTTTTAACTGTGATGCTGTCTATAGTTAACTGTGTACAATGGTTATAGGTTTGTACCCAACAAGCTGCATTGAGTAGTGTAACTCCTTTAATTAACACTTTGTTGCTGCGCTGGATTTCCACCAGCTGCGGACGCAAACGCTCATTAGGCCTCTTCAATACCAACGGATCAATAATGGCCCCGCTTTTTACCAGTTTCAATACATTCAGGGCTAGCGTCCTGCCTTGTCCGTCAATGGTTCCTGATCCGGTAATACCAATTTTTTCCTGTTTATCGGCAATGATAAGCGCATACCAGCGGTCGTTTTTTTCATAATCGGCAAGGTTAGTACTGCCTAGTAAAACCGCATTTTTCGATAAAAATAGTTCAACGCCACTTTTGAGATGTATAGTTCCTGTAAGGAAAATACCTTCAGGTACAGTCACCTTTCCACCGCCTTTTGCATTTACCTCATCTATGGCTTTTTGGATAAATTCAGTATTCATTTTTTGGCCGTCGCCAACAGCACCGAAGTCTTTAATATTTGCTGTTTGCGCATAGCTGTATACAGCCAGCAATGTTAATAGTACTGTTAGAACTACCTTTAGTTTCGTCATTATTTTTGCGTTATATTGGATACGGATTGAAAATTATATTGGTAGTTATATATGCCAGATCCCACTGAGACTTTAACATCCTCAGTGGTATTGTTTTTCGGCAGCGGCTTATTATTTTGTGTGATTTCTGCCATAGCAGACTTAGGTAATATGACTTCGGCAGTTGTATTTGGCGGAACCGTCACTTCAAGCTGAAATACACCATTATTGATTTGCCATTTAGATCTAACAGGACCATAAAGTGTTTCCAAACCAGCATTCACCGATGTTAAATTTCCTCCGGGATGTGGTGCAATACGTATCTTTTTATAACCTGTTACCGTCTCATCTGTATTCAAACCAGCCATTACACGGTACATCCAGTCGCCAATGGCACCATAAGAATAGTGGTTGAAAGAGTTCATACTTGGATCCTGCATATCGCCATTAGCCTTGATCCCATCCCAGCGCTCCCAAATGGTGGTAGCGCCTTTAGTTACCGGGTATAGCCAGGATGGATAGGTATCTTGCAGTAATAATGTATATGCCATATCATCATAACCGAAACGGCTCAATACATGACATAGATAAGGTGTGCCCAAAAATCCGGTGGTTAAATGGTTGCCGTAATCCTTAATGTTTTGCACCAGGCGTTTTGCGAGCTGGTCCCTCATTTCCACAGGCAGCATATCAAATGATAAAGCCAGTGAAGCCGCAGTCTGTGTCCCAGACACCAGCCTGCCGTTGGCTGTCATATATTCTTTTACAAAGGCGTTTTTAATTCTTTCCAGTAAGGCGGTATAGATTTTTACGTCTTCTGTTTTACCAAGTACAGTAGCGGCATTGATTAAGAGCTGTGTGGAATGCGCATAAAAGGTCTGGCAAATCAGGTATTTATCGGTGACCGCAGCTTTTCCTCCATCATCAGTAGGACTAGGACTGTAAAAACACCAGTCGCCGAAATGTGTACCTGTGTTCCATAAGTCGTTGGTACTTTTACCTTTCATAAAATCTACCCATGCTTTCATACTGCCATACTGTTGTTCAAGAATGCGCTGATCGCCATAAGCCTGGTAAATACTCCATGGGATGATAGTTGCCGCGTCGCCCCAACCGGCTACACCCGATGCCGTTCTGGACATCATATCGGGCACTACCCATGTCACGGCTCCATCTTCATGCTGATCGGCACTCAGATCTTTCAGCCATTTGGTGAAAAACCCAGCCACGTTCATATTGTATTCGGCCGTACGGCTGAAGGCTTGTGCGTCGCCCGTCCAGCCCAAACGTTCATCGCGTTGCGGACAATCTGTAGGTACATCAAGGAAATTACCTTTTTGTCCCCATTGTATATTATGCTGCAGCTGGTTAAGCATCGGATTTGAAGTTACCAGCGTACCCGTAGGATCCATGTCAGAATACATGGCTACTGCGTAAATACCTGCGGTATCCAATTTTCCGCTATTACCTTCGATTTTAATATATCGAAATCCCTGGTAAGTAAAATGGGGTTCATGTTTTTCGGGGGCATTTCCGGCCAGAATATATTTAATCTCACTTTTCGCATGGCGAAGATTAGTGGTATAGAAATTTCCGTCCTTATCCAGAACCTCAGCATGATAGATACGGATTTCGTCGCCCGCTTTACCTTTAATATTGAGGACAACCCAACCTACCAGGTTCTGGCCAAAGTCGATTACTGTTTCACCCTTAGGCGTAGTGATCAGTTTTTTTGGATGAAAGACCTCCTGTTTTTTAATACCAGGAACCTCGGGTGCAATCAAGTTAGCCTTATCCTCATCTATTACCGCCACAGATTGCCAGCTGCTATCATTATAAGCGCTTTCCATCCAGCCTTTCTTTTCCAACCGCGAGTCATATGTTTCTCCGTTATAAAATGATGATAACAAGATAGGGCCTGTGGCAGATTTCCACTGATCGTCAGAATTGATTGTTTCTTTAGTGCCATCGGTATAATTCACTTCGAGCTGAAAAAGCAGTCCCAGGTCTTTGCCCCAAAGATTTTTCCATTTATCAAGGTGCCCGCGGTACCAGCCGTCACCGATCATTACACCGGCAGCATTATTGCCTTTGTAAAGCAGTGAAGTTACATCGTAGGTCTGGTATTGCAAGCGCTTTTTATAGCTGGTCCATCCCGGTGCAAAATAATCGTTTCCCACTCTATGCCCGTTCAGGTAAGCTTCAAATATTCCGTGCGCAGTAATATATAAACGGGCAGATTTCACTGTTTTACTCACTGTAAAAGCCCTGCGGAACATTGGGCTGGGCCCATCGGTAGTGTCTGCTTTCAGGTTACTTTTGATCCATTTGGCCGACCAGTCAGACGTTTTCAACAACCCCATTTCCCAGTAAGCAGGCTTACTCCAGGCTGAAGCATTTCCTTTGTTATCCCATATTTTCACCTGCCAGTAATAACGTTGTGCAGAAAGTAATGCAGGCCCGTTGTAAACTACATGGACTGACTGGCCGGACTTGATTTTTCCAGACTCCCATACCAGGCCTTTACCTTGTAGCAGGGAAAGGGAATTTGTAGCCACGCGTAATTCGTAGGCCTCTTGCAGCACGTCAGTTCCTGAGGAGCTGAACTTCCAGCTGAGGCGTGGCTTGGCGATATCTATTCCAACCGGATTATTCTGATACTCGGTCCTGAGCGAAGTAAAGGATAATTTTTGTGCAAATGATGCTAGTGAAAATACCATTGCGATCATCAGCACTGGCATAACTTTCATTGCCCCTTCATGTTTTATACGTTTCATACTTGGTTGATCTATGATCATTAGTCGATCAGGTTTAATTTAACATTGGTCAGTTCAACTGAATTAGGGCCAGCCATGAGTGTAAACTCCCCGGGTTCTGTAATCCATTTTCCATCCTTCCAGAATTCAAGCGACTTCCTGCTGACAGGGATGCTTACCATTTTAGACTCACCCGGTTTAAGGGTGATCCGCTGGAAGCCTTTTAACTCTTTTAGCGGACGGGCAAGGGAAGATACTTCGTCACGGATGTACAGTTGCACAATCTCATCGCCTTTAATTTTGCCCGTATTTTGTACCGTTATTTCTGCATAAACAGTATCCGCAGCAGTCATTGTTGATTTTGACAGATGGAAGTTTGTATACGTAAATTTAGTATAGCTGAGGCCAAATCCAAAAGGATATGTGGGATCAAAAGAAGAACCCCAGATCTCACGCGGGCGACCGGGTGCCAGGGAATTGTAGTATGCCGGTACCTGTCCAACATTGCGTGGATAAGTAACAGTAAGTTTCCCTGAAGGATTGAGGTCACCAAATAAAGCCTCCGCTATTGCTGTACCTGTATCCTGACCTGAAAACCAGCCATCCAGAATTGCCGGGATATGTTCTTTTGCCCACTGAATGCCTGGCGGGCGACCGTGCAAGAGTACAAGCACAACAGGTTTGCCCGTTGCGGCTATAGCTTTCATCAGCTTATCCTGATCACCCGGCAGGGCAATATCATCACGGTCAACATTTTCCATTACTGTTTTATCGTCATCACCCAATACCAGCACACAAATATCTGCCTGGCCGGCGATGGCAACAGCCTCAGCAATCTGGCTGTCCTGAGGACGCTGGATGTTGGTCCCTTTTGCGTACAATATCTTAACCTGACTGCCCACGGCCTTTTCTATTCCCTGCCTAACCGTCACAAAATGTTTCGGTTGCTGCGTAGAATACGTCCCTAAGCGGATGGTATCTGCATTGGGACCAATTACCGCTATGGTTTTGAACTGGTTCTTTTTTAATGGCAGCAGCTGGTTTTCGTTTTTTAACAGGATGAGGCTTTTGCGTGCCGCTTCAAGGGCCAGCTGGTCATGGCTGGATTGATTTAATACAGCTTTATAATTTTTACGTGGATCCGATAGAGAACCGTCTATTTGGGAAAAGAAGACATCTGCTTCGGTATCCGCATTCTTGGTTTCAGTTTTAAGCTGGGCCATTTCCTTGCCCATTGGGTTTTCTTCATTTTCAAGATGCAGCGCGAATTTGAATTCAAGTACCTTCCTTACTGCATCATCAAGCAGTTTTACAGGTATTTTTCCATTTTTAACAGCATCGACCAGCGGCGGACCGTACATTCTGTTAGCAGCCCAGGTTTGTTTGAAAGCGAGTTCGGTATGCACACCGGCTTCCAAGGCTTTTTGGATAGTTTCAACGCGGCTGCCAGTTGCCTTCAGGCGGTCCTGCACCCAGCGGATATCATTGTTATCTGATACTACCAGTCCGTTAAAATTGTATTCATTTCTAAGGATATCATTTAATGCATAGGTATTGATATGGCAGGGCACGCCATTTAAACTATGGTGGGCAGGCATAATAGAACCGACCTGTGCCTCTTCTACTGCCGCTCTGAATGGAGCCAAAAAGATTTCGTGCAGGCTGCGCAATGATATTTCAACAGCAGCGCCATTAGCCCCCAAGATTGGTTCGCCATCGGCCACGAAGTGTTTGGCAGTGGCAACTACGTGATTGCTGTTGTAGCGCTCTTTACCCCTTCCCTGCAATCCATTGATGAAGGCGACGCCCGTGCGGCTAACCAGAAAAGGATCTTCAGAATAAGCCTCTTCAAACCTCCCCCACCTTGCATCACGCACCACACCAAGCATAGGTGTATATACATGCTGGATACCCAGGGCACGAGCTTCGGCAGCGATAACAGTGGAAACGCGTTCTACCAGGTCCATATCCCAGGCACTGGCCAAAGCGATAGCCTGAGGAAAAGATGTGGCACCTGCGGCAACTACACCATGCAGGCATTCACCAGCCTGTATATGAGGAATGTTCAATCTTTTGTTGGCATTTGGATAAAACGAAGCCAGTTGATGTGCCTTTTCATCAAGGGTCATTTTGCTGAGCAACTGCTCAATTTTAGTACGGTCTTTTGGTATGAGAGGAATATAGTCAGCTTTTTGCTGTGCACCGGCATTTACGCAGGACAGGCAAAAAGTGATACAAAGTAAAAACTTGATTGGCCTCATAATTTCGGTTTACAGCAAGGTAACTTGCCCAATTGTATGGATGATCATTGATATAAAAAAACAATGCGGGAGCAATCCTGCATCCCGCCATTGCTACTATTAACTATAAACTAACCTTGAGAGTATTTACATTTTAATAACCAGGGTTATTAGTGATTTTAGATCCCACATTAAGGTCTATTGCTGTTTGAGGGATAGGCATGAGGTTGTTGTTTGCGGATACAGACGCTGCCGAAAATGAATACCCAAATCTTCTGGTTCTGTCAAACAATAAGCCCATGCGTGTAAGTGTCAGCATTCTGAATTCTTCACCGTACAATTCTCTTGCACGTTCGTCAAGTATATAATCGATTGTCACATCGGCGGCCGTTATCAACGGTGCCTTGGCACGGTCCCTTACAACATTCAAATCTGTTGCTGCGGCCGCGGTGTTTCCTTTTAACAGATAGGCCTCAGCTCTGAGAAAGTAGGTTTCAGGAAGGCGGGCTACGTAAAAATCTCTAACATATCCATTATCAGGTAATGCGTTGATATGCCTGTCTGTTCCGAATTTTGCCCAGTTCGGATAAATATACGACATGGTATCTTCGCGAGTGGTTAGGAAGGATTTCGGGATCAATTGTCCCGGTTTAAATCCAGTACTGGCTGCGATATTTGGGCCGAAATAGAACTTACGTTTGATATTAGTTTCATTATTTCTGATATCTGTTCCAGAATTTTTCCAGATGTTGTACACAGTATAATTGGTTGGTCTGACGAAAGCTACACCACGACCAGTAGAATCCTGTGCCACCCCAGTATAGCCTGCCTTAATCAATCCCCATGGCTGTGACCACATCATCCGTTCGATTAAAGGTCTGGTAAAACCACCCGTAACACCACCTGGTACTACTGCACCTGTAGCGGTGACTTCGAATTGGGCCACTAAAAGACCTTCAGTATTCCCCGTTTGCCTGTTCTGGTTACCCATTGCAAACAGGTCGTAGTAATAATCCTTGTTAATATCGTAAGAAGCTGAAGTATTACGTGAACCAAACCGTGCTTTTACAAGCGCGTAACTTCCGTCTGTACCATCGATAACTCTTGTTGCTGCAGCAATGGCCCCATCATAGTCCTTTAATGAAATATCCACTTCGGCCAGAAAGTGATCGGCAGCTGCACGAGTAACACGGCCAGGAACTGTAGTAGTTAAAGGAAGATTCACTCTTGCATATTCAAGATCAGCCTTCGCAAAAGTCCAGCATTCTTCACGGGTACTTCTTTGAAAATCTACTTTTGCTGTAGTGACCGGCTCAGAAACGATCGGCACACCGCCATATGCATTGGCCAAATTGCGGTAAGCAAACCCACGAAAGAACCGTCCTTCAGCAATAGTGGCCGCTTTTTCAGCTTCACTTGCCCAAACCACACTAGGGTTGGCTGCCGCAGCAATCAAAGTGTTGGCAATTTTAATATTATCATACATCAGGTTGAAAAAGTCTGTAGCAAACTCTTCCTGTGCATTGACAAGGCCCCAGTTATTAAACTTAACTGAATTATCCCTTGGATCAAACATCACATCAGTTCCCAATCCGAGAATAAACGCTTCGTGCGTCTGATCTTTAGCTGCATAGAGCAATTGCAGGTTTTTGTAAAATGTGGCACTTAGTCCATCGAACTGTGCTTTACTTGTAAAAGCTCCAGCTATCGTCAGCTTATCTTTAGCTTCTTCCCTTAAAAATTTATCATCCTTGCAGGAAGCAAACAGCAGTGACCCTGCTGCGATGATGGTGAGTATATTTTTATAAGATTTCATATTTGTCGTATTTAATTAAAAGCCAAGGTTCAGACCAAATGAAACAGTACGCATTAATGGTAATGAGGTATTGACAGTACTAATTGATGAACCGCCATTACCACCTATTTGTGCACCATTTGCAGGATCAAGTCCGGTCCAGCCCGTTAATGTGATTAAGTTGGTACCACTAACGAAAACTTTAAGATCATTTATTTTGAGTTTTTCGGTCATACTTTTAGGAAACGTATAACTGAGAGAGGCGTTTTGCAACCGCGCAAAGGTGCGCGACTGATAGAAACCATATCCATATGAATTGGAATAGTTTGGTCTTGGTGCCTCATTACTTTCACGGTCAGGCATCCAGTACTCGTTGTTGAGCCAGTTTGCCTGTGTTGGAAGAGTTGCTCCAGGATATAACCCTCTTAAGTTGGTTGAAGAGAAAAAGTTATTTTTACCTCCACCGACTATAGAGTTAATACTAAAGTACAATTGGAAGTTTTTGTACATGAAGGTATTAGAGATATTGAAATTGAAATTCTCTTTCCCGTATCCAATAATTGAACGGTCCTTTGGATCAATAACACCATCACCATTAAGATCACGTATTTTTAAATCTCCAGGAGCAAAAATATTCGTCCCGGTCGCGGTTTTGTATCTGTTCATATATTCAGTATCCGAACTTTGAACAATACCGTCTACCGTATAATCGTAATTGGCACCTAAGGATTTACCGATAAACAGATTGTTTACAATATCATCGTCTTCCTTGCCGTCTCCATTAGCATCAAGCCCAGATATATGAACCAATTTATTCCTGTTCATCCAGAAACTGAATCCCGATTCCCAGCGAAACCCACCATCACTTTTAATGTTAACAGTATTAACCGTGATTTCAATTCCTTTATTCTGAACTTCGCCCAAATTAGCATTTACACTGTTAAAACCTGTAAAAATAGGAAGGGCACGGACAAGGAGCTGATCTGTCGTTTTACTTTTATATACATCCACATTACCTGAAACACGATTATCGAATAGGCTGAAATCGATACCAAAGTTTAGCGCCGCTGTTTTTTCCCAAGTAAGCGTTTCGTTAGCTAATGACGAAGGATTCATATATGAGGTACTTGTACTTCCGAATACTGTAAAGCCCTGTGTTACGAATGCCTGAGTAGCATACGGATCTATTCCCTGATTACCAGTCTTACCATACGAGGCTCTTACTTTTAGATAATTTACAAAGGTTAGGGGTTTCATAAAGTTCTCTTCACTTAGTGCCCATGCTACCGATCCGCCAGGAAACCATCCAAATTTATGATCCTCTGCAAATGCAGAATATCCATCCCTGCGGACATTTAACGTTGCATAATATTTTTGCGCATAGTTATAATTCAATCTTCCGATATAACCTACGTTTGAAAATTCAGTATATCTGGTATAACCTGTTTTTGTTGTAGCTAGTTCCAGTCCGTTATATCCTAGAGAAGTGGTTCCCGCATTGGCAAAGTCAAGACCATTCAAACGAGTAGTTTCTACTCTTGAATTGTCCCTGGTATAACCAGCAAGCACATCAATGTTATGTTTACCGAAAGACCTTGTATAGGTCAACAAATTATTTATCAGCCAGTTTGCAGTGATTGCGTTATCCTTGAATCCGCTTGTTCTCGACAAAAACTGGCTAGGGTTTGCAATTTGTGCAGGAACTAAAGTATTAACCTCTGCACCTTCGTGATGGAAAGAGCCTAACTCAGCGGTCGACCTTCTACCCGTCACGTCGAACCGGTAATTCAATCCTTTTATGAATGGGATTTTAACATTTACAAATCCAGTACCCTGAATATTATATGATCTTTCAAGATTGTCATCATATATACCACGTGTAAGCTCAGTATTATTTCCCCATAATGGATTGAATAAAGAAGTGTTACCCGCCGGGTATCTCTGTAACAATTGGTCATTTGAGCCCTGAACATATTTGTAACTGTACGGCGACATATAGGTTGCCATATACAACCCAGGTGAATTTCCAGAATAATCAAGAGATGAATAATACCCGTTCACCCCATAAGAAAGCCAGTCCGTGATGTTATTTTCCAGTTTAACAGTAAAATTTGGCTTCTTAAAAGTATCATTGTACATTACCCCTTTCTGATCGAGATATCCTCCTGAAAAATAATAATTTAACTTATCCGTTTTTCCTGAGATACTTACCTGATAATTTTGAATCGGTGCGTATTGTGTAACTTCATCCAACCAATCCAGTGTATGACCCTCATTGTAAGCCTGGAGCTCTAATGGAGAGAGTACTTTGGTAATATCAGAAATGTCAGTTCCACGTATTGACAAATTGTCTCTTCTCCACTGCAGAAAATCTTCTCCTTTACGCATTTCTGGTACGCGGGTCCAGTTTTGAATTCCGTAATAAGAACTGAAGTTAATAGTTGGCTTGTCAGTTCTTCCGCGTTTGGTAGTGATCAGTACTACACCGTTAGCTGATCTGGATCCATATATGGCGGCAGAACTTGCATCTTTAAGGATATCGTAGCTGGCAACATCATTCATATTGATATCATTGAGATTGCCATTAAAAATGACACCATCCAATACAATCAATGGCTTACTGCTTGCGCTAATTGAATTCTGACCCCTCACAACAATATTTGGCGTTGCCCCGGCACTTGTAGATGGACCGACGTTTATACCAGAGGTTCCTTGCAGCGCTTCCAGTGGGTTGACAAACGGAACGGCGGATTTAGGACTGTCTTCCAATCTGATTGTAGTAACTGCTCCGGTAACATCTTTACGCTTCTGCGTTCCGTAACCCACTACAACTACATCATCCAGCTGGCTTGCATTTTCAGCCAATGAGACGTTGATTGTAGTCCGTCCGTTTACTTTTACTTCCTGGGAAGCGTAACCGATATAGCTAAAAGTAAGCGTAGCGTCATCTTCCGTTCTTAATGTATACACACCTTTGGCATCAGTGATTGCAGCAGGCCCTGCAGAGCTGCGTACGCTTACGCCTATAAGTGTCTCGCCTTTATTGTCGGTTACTTTACCAGTGATGGTAATAGGCGCATGTTTTGCTGTTGCCAGCGACACCTGACTGACTGCACAGAGCAGCAGCATCAGGAATGCGGCAAGCATGGTTTTTCCAGTCCTTAGCATGGAAGAAGAGGAATCAGTGAGTCGATTTTTCATCATACATAATGTGTTTAGATTGTAGGTTGATTTTGGTTTTGTTGATTAATTGTTTGGTTGTGTATTGCGGTTTAAACACCGGCTTTTTGGTTCTATATATAATCGTTGTTCTATAGCATCATTTAGTACGACCATCACCAACATAATCATCTTCCCACTGGTCCTCATTTATCGAATCACACCAAATATTTCATTATAGTTATAACTATCATCTAATTTTAATAGTCATTTATAATGATCTCCCTAATTCAGGTAAACTTAGAAATCACATTAGTGCTCGCATACAGAATTAATATTTGGTTGCGCGCACAATGCATTTTACAAGCCCTGTGTGCGAACACAATTTTAAAATTATTTTTTCATAAATCCTAATTTTTTTTTTATGTTTGAGCATAGAGATGCTAAATATTATGACATTACCCTGAAAAACGGCGCCTGCTTATAATTTTCGCGACTCTATCCTTGCCAAACAAGAAATAAACCAAAGAACCACTCCTAATAAACCGCTTGTATGAAAAAATTCTTACTGATATCTTTCTCGCTGGTCAGTGCTCTAGCTCAGGCACAGAATAAAGACAAACTAACACATGCCATTGACGTAGATGCGATCAGGCAAACAGAATTAACAGGCGATATCGGTTTACGTCCCACTATAATGTCCGCGGCTGCGAATACGTCAAAGGTTGAATCGTATCTGAAGAAATTCCCAGCGAAAAAATACTTCACATTTCCTGAAACCCGTGAAAATTCTATCAGATTATTGGATGGACTGCCGGAAAAATGGCTCTCTTACAATGCAAAAGACGCGACCACTTTTGCTGCAGTTGCCAACCCGGGCGAATATTTCGTCTTCCAGGTGGGCGTTTATACACCAACGCAAAGCCTGAAAAACATTCAGGTGAAATTTTCATACCTGAACAGTAGCGGGGGAAAGCAAATTAAAGAAGTAACGTGTTTCAATACCGGCGGTGTTGCTTTCACGGGGGCCGACTTCAAAAAAACAATTCAGCTGGATGCAAAGAAAATATTACCGCTATGGTTTGGCGTACAAATCCCTGAGGAAGCTAAAGGCATCTATAAAGGAACGATTACCATAACACCTCAAGGATTACCCGCCACTTCAATCGCAGTAAATTTAAATGTGAGCGGAAACCTTGTAGAAAACCGTGGTTTTGATAACCAAAATTCCTTATCACGCCTGGCGTGGCTAAATTCTAAGATCGGCCTGGATGACGACATCACAACAGGTTACCAGCAGGTGGTGAGAAACCAAAACTCGATATCTATACTTGGACGTACGATTACTTTGGCAAAAACAGGGCTACCTGCATCCATCGAAACTTTTTTTGACCTCAACAATGAAAAGATCCTTCCGCAGGGACAACCGATAATAGCTAAACAACTGGACTTTCTAGTGGCACAACACGGGCAACCAATGAAGTTTAACATCGGCGCTACAAAGTTCACCGACCACCTTCCAGGTGCAACAAGCTGGGAAACAACAATGAGTAATCCAGACGTAATTGTTACCTTAAAAGGCCGCGCAGAGTATGATGGATCTATATTATACAGCGCCCTGGTTACCCCGCTCAAAAACACAACTGTTGATGATATCAGGCTGGAAATCCCAATGCGCCCGGAAAAGGCCACGTACATGATGGGATTAGATAAGGAGGGCGGATTTGCGCCGAAAGACTGGAAATGGACCTGGGACGTGTTAGAGAAACATCAGGACGAGGTTTGGATGGGTGCTGTTAATGGGGGATTGAAAGTAAAACTTAAAGGCAAAAACTATCAGCGCCAGCTGGTGAATATCTATTATCCTTTCGGTCCGCTTAAAGAACCAGAATCATGGGGCAACAACCACAAGGGTGGGGTTGACATTGCAACTGTAGACAATGCTGTGCAGATTAAAGCCTACTCGGGAAAACGCAACCTGCTTAAGGGCGAAACCTATCAGTTTGACTTTGAACTGCTGATTACTCCTTTTAAAACGATCAACAAAAACATCCTGTTTAATGATAGATACTATCATTCTGATATTGATACTACATTAAACTTCATCAAAACAGCGAAAGAAAAGGGCGCAAACATCATGGTTGTCCATCATAAAAAAGATATCTATCCTTTTATAGATTATCCTTTCCACGAAGAGAATGTTCCGGATTTAAAGGCTTTTATCGATAGCTCTCACGTCAACGGCCTTCAAACAAAAATATACTACACCACACGGGAACTGACTGTGAATGCCCCAGAAATCTGGGCAATGCGGGCATTGGACAATGAAATCATTTATCCCGGCCCGGGAATGGCAACACGCTCACTCGTGAACCCAAAAGGAGTGCATCCATGGTTGGGGGAAAATCTGAAAGAAAACTTTATCCCTGGATGGGTAGCTACTTTTACTGCCGGAAAATACAAGGGCCGCCAGGATCTGGCAATCTTAACCAGACCAGACTCACGTCTGAACAATTTCTTCCTGGAAGGACTGGACTGGATGGCGAAAAGCCTGAAAATAGACGGGATTTATATGGACGACCTGGCATTGGACCGCGAGACGATGAAAAGGACCCGAAAAGTGCTGGACCGTGAACGCCCGGGTGCAAAAATAGATATGCACACATGGAACCACTATAATAAATATGCAAAATGGGCATCGTCGTTAAACCTATACATGGACATGCTGCCTTTCATTGACCAGCTTTGGGTGGGCGAAGCGAGGGACTACAACCGTTCTTCGGACTACTGGCTGATAGAAGTGAGCGGAATCCCATTTGGGTTAACGTCGCAGATGCTGAATAAAGGCGGCAACAAATACAGGGGAATGACCTTCGGAATTACCAATCGCTTAGGCTGGTACCGTGCTACTTCGCCTGAATACCTCTGGAAGTTCTGGGACGAATACCATATCGATAAAAAAGAAATGATTGGCTTCTGGAATCCTACGTCACCGGTAAAAACAGACAATCCGGAAACTGAAGTAAGTATTTATAAAGGCAAAGATGAAGTGATTATTGCAGTGGCAAACTGGACCAGCAAAGACCAGAAATGCAAACTGAAAATCGACTGGAAAGCACTGGGCCTCTCTGAGGATAATATTACAGCTAGTATTCCTGCCATCCAGGAGTTCCAGGAGGCTAAATCGATCAATATCAAAAATGAAATTTCGATGGAACCAGAAAAAGGATTCCTGATTGTGATCAATAGAAAATAGCCGTATGAAAACATATTGCTCTTTCATCGCCAGCTTTATACTGTGCCTTTTGCTGAACAGTGCTGAAACCAATGCACAGTCTGTAGTAAAAATATTTGTCGCACCGGATGGCAAAACCACCGGCTCGGGTAGTCAGGAAGACCCTGTAAATACGATTTCAGCGGGATTGGGACTCGCGAAAAATGCAGCGGCAAACCAACCTAAAGCAATTGAATTGCTGTTGCGCGGCGGGACGTATTTTTTGGACCAGACCCTGGAAATTGTTCAGGGAAAAACATGGGACTCAGATGTCCCACTTACAGTTTCTGCCTATAAAAAAGAAAAAGTGATCTTACATGGAGGTAAAGTTATCCCTCCCGCTTTGGTTAAGCCAGTGAACGATAAAAACTTCAGCAAAGGTTTTTTACCCGAAGTGAAAGGCAAAATCAGACAGATCAGCTTAACCGATGCAGGCATTACGAATACCGGAAAACTACATACTTTTGGATTTTCCAGACCTATGTCGCCGGCCTGGCTTGAAATATTTGTAAACGGCACGCCAGGTACATTGGCACGCTGGCCAAACAAAGGTACGGTATTGATTAAATCTGTACTCGACACAGGATCAATTCCACGCTGGGGTGATAAAAGTAACCGGGGCGGGAAGTTTACCTATGAAGGAACGAAAAGACCTTCAAGATGGAAAAACCCGGAAAAGGCATGGATAGCTGGTTATTTCATGTGGGGTTACGCGGATGATGCTGCCCAGCTAAAAAGCATCGATACGCTAAAATCTGTCATCACTACGCAAACACCTTCTTATTATGGATTTGGAAGTGGCAAGCCCTGGCGTGCATGGTACGCCTACAACGTTCCTGAAGAAATTGATACTATTGGCGAATATTATGTAGATGAGAGCAGCAAAACGCTGTATTTTATGCCTCCTGATACGATAAAAACGATGGAGATATCGGTACTGGAAACTCCAATGCTGGCAATTGAGGGCGTAAATTCAGTTACCCTGAAAAATCTGTACTTTACCTGTAGCAGGGGAATGGGAATTTCCATGGAAAGAACTACCGGTGTGATTATTAATGGTTGCACATTTACCAACCTTGGCATGATGGGAATCTATATGGGCAAAGGAATCCAACCGGAAGACCCAGCATCAAATATAGGTGGCACACCAGCATCACGAACCGCAGGAAATATCGTTCAATACGTATACGACCATAGCACGTTCGACAGGGAAGCGGGTACAAAAAACGGCATCATTAACTGCGAAATTTACCATACCGGGAGCGGTGGAATTTATATGAGCGGCGGAAACAGGCTTACACTTGAAGCTGGGGATAACTATGTGGATAACTGTAAAGTGCACGACTTCACCAGAATCGAAAAAACCTATAGACCAGGCATTTGGATCACAGGAACCGGCAATAGTATTACACATTGCAATGTTTATAACTCTCCGTCGGTGGGGATCTTCCTGCATGGAAATAACCACCTGATAGAATATAATGAGCTCCATGACCTGGACCTGGACGCTGATGATATGGGGGCGCTATATTTTGGGCGCAACCCCTCAGAATTGGGGAACGTAGTGCGGTATAATTATTTCCACCAGATCGGCGGCAAACATAAAACGATGGCAATTTATCATGATGACGGTGCCTGCGGAATGAAAGTGTATGGAAACCTTTTTTATAAAGCAGGTACAGTAGCAGGATTTATTGGAGGGGGACGCGATAATACGTACACAAATAATATTTTCATTTACACCCGCTTTGCTTCGCACATAGATGACAGGCTGAAAAACTGGGCTAAGGCAATGTTATTTAAGGATGGCCTTTATCAGCAGCGCCTGGAAGCTGTAAATTACAAGAACCCACCCTACTCTGTTCAATATCCAGAATTGTCAAAATACTTTGAGGATGAACCTGCGACACCAAAACGGAATACCTTCTCTAAAAACCTGCTGGTAAATATTCAGGATATTACTGAAGGACATTCAGAGTGGCTCCCCTTTCTTGATGATAATTACGTAACAAAAAAAGACCCCGGGTTTAAAGATTATGCTGAACAGGATTTCAGGTTGAAGAAAAACTCGGAAGTTTGGAAGAAAATACCGGGTTTTAAAGTAATACCAATGGACAAAATAGGATACAATGCCAATTTCAAATGAAACCATCGTTAAGCATAGCATTTACAAATAGGAATGAATATGCTTGTGATAGCTTCAGAACGGATAAACCAACATGTACTGATGAAAATAATTATGGCAAAGGGCCTCGAAATTCCATATCTGCCAGAGCATGGGCATAATTCGACGGCAGATGACGTTGCACTTGCACTTAACAAATGCCCAACACTGGCCATTGCCCATCTGCCCTGGGGCGGTTTTGGGCACAAACCTGATGTATCATTTGCAATAGCCCACGGCAATCAGGCAATTTTCCTGAAATACTTTGTTGAGGAAGAAACATTGCGGTCAACTTACACCCATCCAAACGATCCTGTATATAACGACAGCTGTGTAGAGTTTTTCATTGGGTTTAATGACGAAATACGTTACTATAACCTGGAATTCAACTGCGCAGGAACATGCCTGGCAGGATTTGGATCGGGCCGGGAACGAACATTACTCTCAGCAGATCTGATTTCCCGGATAGGACATCACTCATTTGTTAAACACTTGCCACTGCAAAACCGGGTGCATTGGGAATTGACACTCGTAATACCGCTCGAAATATTTTCGTACCACGAACTGCACTCACTTGTAAACATCCGAAGCAGGGGCAATTTTTTCAAGTGCGGGGAGGAGTTGCCTGAACCGCATTACCTGGCATGGAAGAACATACAGTCTGCTGAACCAAATTTCCATTTATCAGAATTTTTTGGCGGTTTGAATTTCGTTGCGGAAAGATGTTGATTTCTCATCGCGTCCCGGCTAAATTAAATTGCTTGTCATTTTGCTAATTTTTTTTTAATCTTGCTGAAAAAAGTAGATGTTTCAAGAAGAGAGCTATAACAAACACGGGGAATGGTATAATACGCATTTTCCCACTGAAGAATCTAAAAAAGCTTTTTTTCAGAAATTTAAAGATGCCGACCAGAATACAATTAATAACTGGTTGCAAAAAATACTTTTTTCGTGTATCGACCCGCTATTAAGCAGCGGCGCTACCAGCTGGCTCACCGTGGGTGACGCTTATGGACTTGACGCACATTATATCGTTTCTTCAGGAACACAACACACTGCGCACGCAAGCGACCTGAACAGTGACTTCCTCGCAGTGGCTAATAAAGAAGGTTTTGTTTCCAGTTTCTCTGCAGAAAATGCTGAAAAGTTATCTTTTGAAAACAATACTTTTGATTACGTACTCTGCAAAGAATCTTACCATCACTTCCCACGACCGTACATGGCAGTATATGAAATGCTTCGGGTTGCTAAAAAAGCAGTGGTCATTATTGAACCCCAGGATCCCATTTCTAAAATGCCAGCCTTATTGTTCATCACGAACATCCTTGCCGCTATTGGTGACAAAATGGTTGGAAAAGTATGGAAGAACAGATTTTCCTATGAACCTGTAGGCAATTTTGTATACAAAGTTTCTGAAAGGGAATTTGAAAAATTGGCGGCAGGTATCAATTTACCCTTTGTAGCTTTTAAAAGGATTAATCCCAATTTTTACTTTAAGGGTGCAGAAACAGCAAAGGCAACTAATGAAAACCCGAAATTCAGGAAGCTAAAGCTTAAAAAACAGCTGTTCGACACACTGGTTAAACTGGGTGTGATATGCAGCCAGGCGGTGGGCACCATCATTTATAAAGAGATGCCCAGCGAAAGGGAATTGGCGGAATTAAATGCTGCAGGCTTTTACACGGTTAAGGTTCCGAAAAACCCTTACCTTTAACCCTAACTGTCTACAGCCTGTTATATAACATGGATTCATCAATATAATAGTTGAGGTTTTCTTTGGTAACAATATCAAGCGGCAGGAATTTGATCGCCGCAATATCCTTTTTGAAAATCAGGTGGTCAACTAACTGATTAATTCCCCAATAGCCCTGCCCAAGCGGATTCTGATTAATCAGAAAGCTGATAGACCCTTTATTCAGGTAATGTAGATTCTGAGGGATCAGATCATAACCTATAATTTTGATATGGGTAATAAACTTTTGCTCGAAATATTTGGCAATCTCATGCGCTTTTGAGGTAGTTACGTAACAGAACTGCAACTGAGGGTTACTTTCAAATATTGTATCCAGCTGCTCTACAAACAAGGCATAATTGCTCCGGTTCAATTCAGCTTTAATAATCTCGTAACGGTGGTTAAGGTTATTTTGCGCAAAATAATTACGAAGCCCCTGTTCCTTTTTGGTAAGGTGGGCTGAGTTACTGATTTCCTCATCAATGTGTGCCACAAGTATTGAAGGTGGCTCTGGCTGTCCGTAATGGATCAGTTTGCCGGCAACCATACCGCTCTGATATGAATCTTGCCCAATATAACTTAGCGGATCGAATTCTGCAATTTGGGTATTGAAAAGCACAAAAGGGATTTCCAGTTTTTTCCATGTTTGGAAAAAACTGAGCACCTCACGGTAAAAGATAGGGGCAAGCAAAATACCGTCTGGATTAGCAGCGGTAACTTCTTCGGCTTTTTTGATAAATGAGTTTACATCATATGGGTTAAAAATAAACAGGCTTACTTCTACTCCATACTGCCTTGCTTCTCGTGCAGCTTTTTCAATCCCCGTTTTCGGATCGTTCCAGTAACCATCCACTTCGGGGTCGCCAATGAGTGCTGCAAAGTGATATACTTTTTTTGTTCCTAACGCACGCGCCATGAAATTAGGCTCGTAATTCATTTCTTCAATTATCTTTAGAATCTTCTCCCTGACTTTTTCTGAAACATTCCCCCGATCGTGCAATACCCTGTCCACTGTCCCTGTTGACACCTTCGCCTTGAGCGCGATATCCTTTATCCGGATGTTCTTCATATTCTAGTATATCGTAAATGTTGCACAAATGTATCTAATTCGCCGACAAACAAAAAGTTCTTCTATTGTCTGCGGCAATACGCAGGCTAAACTCTATCCGAAACTCAATTACCGTGGCTTTTTATGTATAACGGGCTTAATATATCACAAAAAATGTATACGTATACAAAAAAAATAAATTTTAGCCTTTTAAACGCTTTAAAAGCTTGTGTGTGCGTGCACATTTATTTATCAGATTCCTTGCTTTTATATATTTTGTTAATTAAGTTTGGTAAATACACAGCTAACAGATCCGATCTGCAGGCAGCTAAAAAAAATTACACAATGGGAAATGCCGTAAAGAATATTGAAAAGGCCATTATCAGAACTGAACTGATAATGCTTGAGACATATCCTTTTTCAGATCCCAGTCCGGTACCAGAATTTGGGAGACTTTATCCTTACAACCGTTTTGATGGTTATACAGAAAAGTCATCTGCCCAGCAATGGGAAATGGTAGTGATGGAGAACGATTATATCAAGTTATGGATCAATCCCTCAGTTGGCGGAAAAATATGGGGTGCCATAGAAAAATCTACCGGAAAAGAGTTTATTTATTTTAACCATTCAGCCAAGTTCAGGGATGTAGCTATGCGTGGCCCATGGACTTCAGGAGGAATGGAATTTAACATGGGCATCATCGGTCATAATCCTTCATGCTCTGCACCGGTCGACTATCATTACACAGAAAATGGAGACGGCAGTGTAAGCTGTTTTATTGGTGCAACGGACTGGCCCTCACGTACGGAGTGGCGGGTCGAAATCCATCTCGCCAAAGACGCTGCGTATTTCAGCACGCGCAGCTGGTGGTATAACCATAACTGCCTGCCGCAGTCTTATTACCAATGGAGCAACCTTGGTATTAAAGCTTCGGGCAACCTGGAATATGTATTTCCGGGTAATTACAGAATTGGTCACGATGGATCTACACTGGACTGGCCGAAAGATGAGGAAGGACGGGAGATCTCTTTTTATAACCAAAATGACCATGGTGAATATAAATCTTATCATGTTGCCGGGTCTTACGCAGACTTCTGGGGATGCTATTGGCATGATGAAAAGTTTGGAATGGGGCATTCGTCTTCTTATGATGATAAACCAGGAAAAAAAATATGGATTTGGGGCTTATCGAGGTATGGGATGATCTGGGAAGACCTACTGACAGACAGCGACGGACAATACACAGAGGTACAATCCGGAAGATTATTTAATCAGAGTATTGCGTCCAGTTCGAAGACGCCATTTAAACACCGCTCTTTTTCACCGTATACGCTCGATTCCTGGGAGGAACACTGGTTTCCGGTGAAAGACATGGGTGGGTTAACCTATGGCGACCAGCACCTGTCCTTTTATATTGAAAAAACGGCACAATTACAGATAATGAATATCTGTGCAAATGTACCCCTGAATCATCTGCTTAGCTTCCAGTTTGAGGGACAGGAGATTTTTTCGGCACAACTTGAATTGGAAACGCTTGAGCATATAAGTATTGAGATTCCACCTGTGCATAATCCCGCCATGCTGAAGGTTTTATTAAATGATAGTGTTATTTTTAATGGCCCTGAACAGCACGAAAAACTAAACAGGCCTACGGAAATAGATCCTTTATATGATTTTGGTTCGGCACAGGCGCTCTGCATACAGGCAAAGGAATGGGAAAGACAGCGTTTTCACGAAAGGGCAATAGCCAATTACATCCGCTGCCTGGAAAAGGACCCATTTTTTATTGAAGCCCTGACTGGGCTCGCCGGGCTTTATTTGATACACCTCAAATTTTACAAGGCCCTGGAATTGTTGAAGTCGGTGTTATCTATAGACACCTATAACGGTGAGGCCAATTACCTTTACGGGCTGGCAAATGACAGGCTGGGACATCGCGCTGATGCAAAAGACGGATTTTCAATTGCCAGTCAATCGCCCGAATACAGGATACCGGCATTTCTGGAACTTGCGAAACTATTTCTGAGAGAAAATCAGGTTGACAAAGCTTTCAGCTATGTAAAAAAGGCACAGCAATACCACGCCGGGAACCTTCAAGTTTGTTATTTAAACATTATTATAAACAGGTTAAAGGGCAATTATGACGGGTCAGCGGCCCTGGCCAAACTCTTGCTGACCGCTGATCCAATCAGTTACCTGGGAAAATATGAATACGGCCTTGCCACGCAAATGCCAGCCGTTACACTCACCACCAGCGAGATGCCCTATGAAACTTACATTGAACTGGCCATCTTCTATTACCGTTTAAACTTATACAATGATGCACTGAATTGCCTTGCGCTGGCACCTGAATATGGAATGGTAAGCTTATGGAAAGCCTTTTTATATGCAAAATCGGATAAAGAAGACCAAAGCTTCAGCGCTATTGAAAATGCAGCACTGCTATCACCGGACTTCGTATTTCCTCATCGGGAAGAGGATATAAAAGTGCTCAAATGGGCCGTTCAACAACACGAATCGTGGAAGTTTAAATACTACCTGGCGCTGGCCTGTATTCAGAATCTGGATAAGGACGAAGCGCTGGTCTTACTGGAAAGTTGCGGTAATGAACCTGCATATTATCCATTTTATAAGGTGCGAGCCGACCTGAAAAGAAATACTGATGAGAACGGCAGGCTGGCAGATTTGGAATCGGCGTATACACAGGCTCCTGAAGAATGGAGGACAGGATCTGACCTGTCTAAGTATTTCTCAGAGAAGAACCACTGGATGAAAGCGATGGAAATAGCACGGCAAACAGCTAAAATACATCCTGAAAATTACTATATAGCCCTTCAACTGGCAAGATGTTATATGCAGACGCACAACTTTGAAAAAGGTATTGCATTGATGCAAAGTATGCGGGTACTGCCAAATGAAGGGGCATCTGAAGGGCGAAACAGCTGGCGTGAAACCCATTTATTGTCGGCGCTGAACGCCATTGATCACCGCAATCTTGAAAAGGCAGTACACCATATATCGGAGGCAAGAAAATGGCCTGAAAACATGGGTATCGGTAAACCTTATCATGTTGACGAACGTTTGGAGGATTATATGGAACTGATCTGTAACGAAGATGGCACAGAAGAAAGAAAACAGGGCCTTATTGAGCGTATAGCACAGTATAGAAAGCAGAAATACATTTCACCTTATGGTTCTGCAGATTTCATTAGTATGGTATTGTTAAGGGCAACCGGCGACAGTGAAGCTGAGAATACTATTGCTGAAAATTGGAAAAAACAGGATCCGGACGACCTGGCGCTGAAATGGGCAGAGGCCTGCTTGGACGGAAACAGGGAGCAGATAGAAAAATTATCTGTACTGGATCCGCAACTGAAAGAGGCCATGCCTTACGAGATCCTGTTTGAAGACAGGCCCTTTCCTTTTGTAAAACAATTGTACAGCAGAGGAATGTTTAAAAAGTTTATCTAACAGTTTGTAACATAAATTAATCAACCTTTTGTACCACTAAACTTAAGAAAATGGAAACGAACCAACTCCAAGACTTTTCTGAATACCATCACCTGGTATCTGATTTTTTCAAATGGCCGGCGAACAAGGAAGAATGGGAACAATATCGCCTCAGTGATGAACAGGTAGAATTTTTCAAAGAAAATGGATACCTGAGCAATATCAAATTCCTGGAAGAATGGCAGGTTGACCAGCTGAATACAGACCTGATAAGGATGATGGATCCTAATTTACCAGACCACACGCTATTTCACCAGTTCTTTTCTAATGCTTCTACCGACCCGAACTCAGTATTATTTCACGCCCTGGGAGCCTGGCGAATCACTCCTGGTTTTCATGACATTTTATGGAACCCTGCTTTTGTAATGGCAGCAAGTCAGCTGTTAGGAAACAAAGCCGTCCGGTTCTGGCATGACCAGTTGTTTTGCAAGCCAGCCAAGCACGGAGGAGTAGTTGCCTGGCACCAGGATTATTCTTACTGGACCAGAACTATTCCGCTGCAACATTTAACCTGCTGGGTAGGGCTCGATGACGCCACTACAGAAAATGGTTGTATGTATTATGTTCCAAAGAGCCACAATTGGGGCTTGTTGAAAAAGCCAGAACTGGCAGGAGAAATGGACGGACTGATGGAATTCTTAACAGATGAACAGAAAGCAGCTTTTAATCCGGTCCCAATTGAACTTAAAAAAGGATATGGCACTTTTCACCACCCATTGTTGGTGCATGGATCTTATGAAAACCGGTCTGACAGATCCAGAAGGGCCTTTGTTCTAAATATGTTTGCCGATGGTACAATTTCGGATACTGCGGAAACACTTATGCCCGGAACACCTGCGATACCAAAAGGTGAAAAAATAAGTGGACAGTTTTTCCCTATATTAATGGACCCTGAAACAGAACTTACCGTGTAATCTATGGAGATCTTATTTTTTTGTACACGCTGGGGCAGCGAAAATCTGAGCTGGGATAGTTTCTCGCAAAAAGTGAAGGATGCGGGGTACGACGGCATAGAAGCTAGTTTCCCACCGCTCCCTGGCGAACAGGAAAATATGATGAATGCCTTGTCAAAATATGATCTCAAATTAATTGGTGTACATTGGGATACGGTAACACCGGATTTTAACAGACATAGCAATGAAATGGAAACAAGGCTGAAAGCACTCACGGCGGCGGACCCGCTATTTATTACTTCCCACACTGGAAAAGACCACTTTAGCTTTGACCAGAACGTAAACCTGTTGTGCATGGCAGAGGAAATCAGTAAGCTTTCTGGCGTACCTATTTTTCACGAAACGCATCGTGGAAAATTCAGCTTCGCTGCCCACATTACTAAAGCTTTTTTGGAAAGGCTGCCCTGGTTACAACTTACATTGGATGTTTCACATTGGTTTACTGTTGCTGAAAGTTACCTCCAGGACCAGAAGGAGGCACTTGAACTGGCTTTAGCGCATACAGCGCATATCCATTCGCGCGTGGGTTTTACCCAGGGACCACAGATCACCGATCCACGTTACCACCAATGGCAGGAGGCTTTGCAGCACCATTTAAGTTGCTGGGACCAGGTCTTACTCCTGCAAATGGCGGATGGAAGACGACAGTTTACTTTCACTTCTGAGTTTGGCCCCTACCCCTACATGGCCAGCTCCGTAGCGCCAAATGCCATGACTGGATGCCAGTGGGACCTGAACAATTATATGAAAGATATGCTCAAGGGCAGATACACAAACCTATTATCAAAAGATTATGCTGGCTGAAACTACTGCTATTGATACTTCTGCAAGAAAAGGAGTGAACAAACAAATTCTCACCATAGGTGCTTTCTTTTTCATTTTCGGTTTCATTACCTGGGTAAACGGAACTTTGATCCCCTATCTCAGAATAGCCTGCGAACTGGAAGAGTGGCAGGCTTACCTGGTTACTTTTGCGTTTTATATCTCTTATACGGTAATGGCTATACCCTCCAGCAAATTGCTGCAATCTACAGGGATGGTGAAAGGCATGCGTGTGGGACTGATCATCATGGCAGCGGGTTGTGCATTATTTATCCCCGCAGCGCTGATACGGTACTATCCATTGTTTCTCACCGGACTATTTGTTGTTGGCGCTGGAACCACCCTTCTTCAAACAGCTGTCAATCCGTACATTACCTTACTGGGACCGCCAGAGAAGGCTGCACAACGCATGAGCATGATGGGGATCTGCAATAAATTCGCAGGTGTAATGGCACCGTTGATTCTTGGAGCGATCATTCTAAACAATTCTGACGGACTTATTGCCGAACTGGAACAGATGACTGCAGCGCAAAGGACTGTCCGCCTGGATACGCTGGCGCATACGGTGATCCTTCCATACATTGCTATGGCGCTGATCCTGCTGCTGATATCTTTTCTTATCAAATTTGCCCACTTGCCTGAAATCGATTCCACATCGGCATTACCAGAGGAGGAGGATAAACCTGGACACAGGTCAACTCCGGCACAGCGTATTAACTTTTTACTAGGCTTTATTGCTACATTTTCTACTGTCGGACTGGAAGTAATTGCAGGCGACACGATAGGAAACTATGGAATTTATCATGGTCTTTCGTTAAATGTGGCCAAAAACCTAACATCTTACACCCTGGCAAGCACGATGGCCGGATATCTTTTTGGCGTATACGCCATCCCAAAGTTCATTGCCCAGGAAAAAGCTTATACCTACTCCGCCTGGCTTGGAGTAATAATTGCACTGCTTGCTATATTTGTTCCGGGAACAGCTTCTATCATATTTATTGCACTGCTTGGCCTGGCAAATGCATTATTATGGCCGGCAATATGGCCCCAGGCACTAAAAGGTTTAACCGGAAAAATGCTAAACCAGGGTTCTGCGATCCTGATTATGGGAATTGCTGGTGGTGCCATCATGCCGTTACTTTATGGTGCACTGGCAAAATATACCAATAACCAGTACGCCTATCTGATTTTGATCCCCTGTTATTTCTTTAACATCTATTACAGCCTGAGGGGTCGTAAAACATCCACACAACAATTTACTCCACATGTTAGCTAAGAGCAACTACACACATACAACAAAAATACTGGTCACGGGATTACTCTGTCTTTTTACTATAATTCCTACTTGTGCACAGGATATCGACTACGCACGCGGTGTGGTTAAAAAGCTTGCTTCAGCAGCTTTTAAGGGAAGGGGTTATGCTATGGACGGCGCAAAAAAAGCATCGGTTTACATTGCAGATGAATTCAAGAAAGACGGTTTAAGTCCACTTAACGCAGCCTCTTACTTCCAGCAGTACCAGCTTTCCGCCAATATATTCCCGGGTGTGGTTTCAGTAAAACTGGACGAAAAAAAACTGGTTACCGCAGCCGATTACCTTATCAGTGCTTCTAGTCCTTCCATAAAAGGGAAATTTGATGTAGTGACCATCAGCCGTGCACTGTTGCATACTGAGGCACAACTGTTGGAGCTGACAGCACGGGCGGAGCGTTCATTCATTTTGCTGGATAACCGGCCCGCACAGGATGAAACATCCACAGTGGCAGAGCTGATCAATGAAAATGTCTCCCGCTTAAAGAATGATGAAACATTACATTTTAAGGGTCTGATGATTTTTACGACAGATAAGCTCACCTGGACAAGTTATACTTACCAGTCGGCGCGACCCGTGATTACCATCAACAAAAAAGATTTTGATCCGCAGCTTGTCAGGACGATCACCGTACAAATTGATGCTAAGTTACTCCCGGACTTTCATCCCAGCAATGTAGTAGCGATGGTAAAAGGTACTGCTGTACCCGATTCAATGCTTGTGGTTACTGCTCATTATGATCACCTTGGAATGATGGGAAAGAAAGTCTACTTTCCAGGTGCAAACGATAATGCCAGCGGAACAGCATTTCTTTTGAGTATGGCCAAGTATTATGGCAGCCACCCAGGCAAATATACCATGGTCTTCATCGCCTTCTCGGGAGAAGAGATAGGAATGCTCGGTTCGCAGGCTTTCGTAGACAACCCGCTGATTGATTTGAAAAAAATAAAGTTTCTGACCAACTTTGATATGGCAGGCACGGGAGAAGAAGGAATTAGGGTTGTAAACGGAACCGTGTATAAAGACAGGTTCAACCAGCTTGTCCAGCTCAATAACGAGTACAAACTACTGGCAAAAGTAGACATACGCGGCGAGTCATGTAATAGCGATCATTGCCGGTTTTACCAAAGAGGTGTACCTAGTTTTTTCATTTACACACAGGGTGGAATTAAAGCCTATCACGATATTTACGACCGGGCGGAGACGCTGCCCTTAACCGCATTCGAAAATTATTTCAAGTTGATGCTAAAGTTCTTTGACCAGATCCGTTAAGGGTCCATCGGTTCGTCGAAATCTATTTGCAGTGCCGATGGCAGTGGATAAAATTCTGCTTCGGTATCCGAAAGCCTCTTGCCATTTGTATATGGCACATACCCAAGTTCTGCTGTGCACCGTTGAGGGACTACATCCGTAATATAAAAACTCTGTGATTTAGCTGTAGAAGAAATGCACGGTTTGTTCATCGGAAAACCATACCTGAAAATCAAACGGGCACAATTACGTAGATTGGTGGTTGTATGCCTTGCATGGGGCTCCAATAAAATAGCCTGCTCTGGTAAATGAAGCACATCGATCATAAATTTCTTCATTTCTATCGCCTCATTATATTTTGTTTGATAGGGATGAACACATCCCCCAGAAACCATGACAAAAGGTGCTAGTCCTTTTTGATACTGTACCGCTGCCAGGCGGCACCGTAGCATTCCCTGCGCGCTAAGTTCTGTATCTTTATCATCAGGTCCCGCACCTGGAACCAGAATAAGGGTATACTTATATTGATCCCAGTTTATTTTTTTCGCATAATCAACAGCCAGTTTATTAACTGTCTCTCCCATTGGTTCTTCATCTGCTGCACGGTTTCGTCTGTTAATCTCAAGACTATGCAAAGCAAAGGTTAAAACAGGAGAAAAAAACAGTTTACTATTTTTTGTTTCGTCGAGTGCAAGCCCTGTATTCAAGCTTAAAAGTTCAGGGTAACCTTTGCTCCTTACGTTGAAACTGATTGAATCTATCCGGTCGTAATTTGGCTTTTTACCTTCAGCATAAACTCCAATGGTAAAGTTTAGCGCTTTTGCATCCTGTTCCCAGGCTTTAATTAACATCTCCTTCTCTCCTATTCCTGAAAATAGAGAGTAACATCCTGAAGGGATAAGATGTTGCTTAACCAATTTACCCAGTTCGTTGTCTTTCTGGTACATCTCTCCCAACCTTTTGCTAATGTGCTGAATTTCATCCTGACCAAACTTTACGGCATCGATATAACAGCTTACTTTATTATCGCAATTTTTTAATGCCCCGTTCATTTTAATCCTTTTCTCAGCTGTCAGGCTAGAAAGCTGCTGATCGTTGGTAAGCAGTTTTTTGACTTCAGGAAGTCCATTAAATAAGGTCAACAGATAATAATTTTTTGACTGTACGTAATTACCTCCGCTAATCAATTTGTACTGCGGGTCAGGCGACGTTTGCTGTGCAAAACAATTAAAGGTAATCAGGTAACCTGTTAGTAAAAGCAAGATAAATTTCATAGGATAAAATAATAACGAAGGTCCACAAGAAGCTTAGATCAAAGCAAACGAATTATATATTATTTATTGCCCTGTTAACAAATTGATCACACGTTTTTTACATAAAAAACATTTGGATACGCAGAATATTTTGGGAAAAAACAATGGTAAAATTCAGATTGGTCAAAATCCTCAGTGTAAACCTTTACCAATAACAAATAATAGCAACTGTATATCAATTACTTAACAACAATTTAAAGTCTAAAATAAAATTTTTAAAAAGTATTATGAAAATTTTAAAGTGTGGATTTTCTTTTATAGTTTTATTAAAATTTTTACAATGTCCATACGCTCATTCATACTTTCAAACGCACATCTTGCAATTATTAAAGCTTTATACTTTAATAAAGCGATTAGCGCATTAGAAATTAGCAAGCTTACAGGGGCTAGTATTCCTACTATCACTAAACATCTTGATGAGTTAATTTCTGCCGGATACATTATTGAAAAAGGTTTTGCACAATCTAACAGTGGCAGGAGGCCTATGCAGTATGGGCTAACTACTGAACATCAGTATATACTTTCTGTTGCAATGGACCAGTTTTACACCCGTATGGTTCTGGTTGACATGAACGGAGAGTTTATAACTGAAATCTATGAAACAGAAATCAATCTCAATGATGATCCAGCTGCATTGGAGAAGCTGATCAGTTCGGTTAAAGATTTTATCAGTTCAACCGCAATTGAAAGCGACGAAATATTTGTCGCAGGTATTTCAATGCCAGGTTTTATTGATGTACAAAATGGTAATAACCGCAGCTTTCTCCACGTGGAAGACCTTAACCTTCGTGAGTATTTAACCGAACAGTTGTCTGTACCAGTTTTCATAGACAACGACTCCAGCGTAATCGCACTTGCAGAATTGAAATTTGGAGCTGGTGCCGTAAAAACTGAAGTCATGGTAATTAACCTGAGTTGGGGAATAGGTCTTGGAATGATTATCAACAATAAGATTTACCGCGGATTCAAAGGGTTTGCCGGTGAATTCAGCCATATTCCAATTTTTGATAATGATAAAATATGCAGCTGTGGCAAAAGAGGTTGCCTTGAAACTCAGGCTTCGCTGATTACCATCGAAGACAACGCAGTAAACGAAATCAATAATGGTACATTCACCAGTCTCCGACTTGATAATGGGAGAATAAGTATAGAGCAAGTTATTTCGGAGGCTTTCCAGGGAGATTCTTTGTCCATCAGGCTGCTATCTTATGCTGGTTACCAAATTGGACGGGCTATCGCTATTCTAATCCATATTTTAAATCCCGAAGTAATTGTTTTGAGCGGACGCGCAAGCAGGGCAGGCAAGTTTTGGGTAGCGCCAGTACAGCAGGCAATCAATGATTACAGTATCCCAACAATAACTGAAGGTACAGACCTGGTTCTTTCTCAAATGGGCTTTAATGCACAACTGATAGGCTCGGCGGCGCTCGCTGTTGAACAAATGAGCAAAGAACTTTTTCATCAGCAACAAACATCTATAAATAATCAATAATTCACCACAAACTAACAACCCTAAACTATCAAAGTATGCAAAAATTTTACATGACTTGTAAGTGCTCATTGGTGCTGCTGCTGGTTTTCCTGGCAAATGCTGCTTTTGCACAAATCACGGTTACCGGTACGGTAACTGATGACGTTGGCGCGCTCCCAAATGTGAGCGTTACTATCGTTGGAAAATCGTCTGGAACACAGACAGGTCCTAACGGTAAATATTCAATTGCTGCTGATAAAGGTGCGGTACTGAAATTCAGTGCTGTAGGCTTTAAAAGCAAACAAGTGACTGTAGGCGATAATGCAGTTATCAATGTTCAACTGGCTGAAGACAATGGCCAGTTAAGTGAAGTAGTAGTAACTGCTTTTGGTATCAAAAGAGAAGCTAAAGCTTTAGGTTATTCCGCAAGTACGGTTAGCGCTAAAGAGCTGACTGAAGCTGGTAACACAAACTTTGCATCTGCATTGTATGGTAAAGCAGCTGGTGTAAAGTTGAATACTTCTCCAGGTGGAGCAAGTAGCGCGGTAAACGTGCAAATCCGCGGTTTAAACTCAGTAAACTATAATGCTCAGCCCCTATATGTAGTAGATGGGGTGATTTTGAGAAATACAGGACAAGGCGGAGCTGGCGGATTAAATAATGGAGGCTTTTATGACGACCAAAGGATCAGAGGTAACGGTATTTTGGATGTAAATCCTGAAGATATCGAAAGCCTGACGGTACTTAAAGGCGCCAGCGCAACAGCCCTGTATGGTTCTGATGCAATTGCAGTTGTAATAGTAATCACCACTAAAAAAGGAGTAAAAGGTAAAGGCCTTGGAATTGATTTCAACTATTATGGAACACTTGAGAATGCTGCATTTCTTCCAGATTACCAGAACGTTTACGGACAAGGTTATGACAGGGCTACCAACCTTTCGGTAGGTGCTCAGGAAGACGGCACTTTTGTTGACGCTGCATCTCCGGCTGGATGGAGGCCAAATTTCAGGGCTTACTACCAATTTGGTCCTAAAATGGAAGGCCAACAAGTAAGATGGTGGGACGGATCTATTCGTTCTTATTCTCCACAGCCTGACAACTATAAAGACATTTTTAGAACTGGTTACAGCTCATTGGCGAACGTGTCAATCTCTAAACAGACGGATGATTTAAACTACCGTATATCGGCTTCACGCCTGGATTATAATGGTATCCAAAGAGAATCCAACCAAAAGAAAAATACGTTCTCATTAAACAGCACGCTTAAGTTGTCGCCAAAATTGAGTGTTGACCTGGTTGCAAATTATGTAAATACAATTACCCACAACCGGCCTTACCTTACAAATAGATTAGCTGCATCTTTTGATGGTTTCTTTGGCCGAAATGAAGATGTGAATCTGATTTTGGATAAATTCCAAACCACTCAGGGCTACAAATGGGTACCTTTCAATCAAACAGCCAGAAACCCAGAGGAAGCATTTATTTTCAATGTTAGACCTAACTTGTACGACTATTTCTGGACTACGCAGGTGAATACGTATGACGAAAACGAAAACCGTTTGTATACCAGTGCAACTGCAAACTGGGAAGTGGTAAAAAACTTAAAATTAAGAGGCCGTGTTGGTAATGACTACACCGGAAAAAATGTTGAGGATAGACAATTCAATGAATATCCAACTGCTTTTAACGGAGGAACAAGTACCGGTGCATATACTGTACAAAAAGGAATTTACTCTATTGTATATGCTGATGCATTGCTTACCTATTCGAATAACTTAAGCAAAGACCTTGAATTTTCAGCGAGCGCTGGTTTTACAACCAGGAGCGAACGTTACAATGATCAGTCTTCAGGAACTAGCAATGGATTGGTATTAGAGAACTTTTTCTCACTAAATAACTCCACAGGAATTATCAATGCTTCTTCAACCAGACAGGAGTTAACAAAATATGGTACGTTTGGAGTTTTGAACTTTAACTATAAAAACTTCTTATTCCTGGAAGGAACAGCACGTCAGGAATCTGCATCAACACTTCCTCCAGAAAACAATAGTTATTTCTATCCATCAGTTAATGCAGGATTTGTATTTACTGACGCCTTCAAAAGCAGTGTACCATCTTTCCTAAGTTTTGGTAAGTTAAGAGCATCCTATGGTGTAGTTGGTAGCCCGGCATCGCTCTATCAATCTAATATACTATACGCTTTGAGATCATTGCAAACCCCAACCGGATCTGTTCCGCAAGCAACCTTGGGAAGCTCAAACTATGGTAATAATTTTCTTATGCCTGAAAAGAAATATGAAAAAGAGTTTGGGTTAGAAACCAGAATGTTTAATGATAGGTTTGGCTTCGACTTCACTTACTATGATAACAGGATTAAAAACATCATTCTAAACCTGCCAGTGGCATCCAGCGTAGGAGCAAACACTCAAATCGTAAATATTGGTGAAATAGGGAATAAAGGATATGAATTGGCCATGAACGGTAGTCCTTTGGTCGGCAGATTCAAATGGCAGACAAGGGTAAATGTTGCCCTAAACACATCGAAAGCTTATTCGTTAGGTCAGAATATAGATGAAATCCGTATGTATACGGCTGAAGGTAATGCAATAAAAGTATTGGTTTCTCCAAACGAGAAGATGGGAAATATTTACGTAAACCCACTAAAAACAGATGCTAATGGCAACAATGTAATTAGTTCGGATGGTTTCCACATCATTGATAACACAAGGTATGTAAAAGCGGGTAACGTCCAGGCAGGTGTAACTGGTGGTTTTTCTAACAGCTTTAGTTACGATAATTTCTCGCTGAACGTTTTGGTAGATTACCGTTTTGGAGGACAATTGGTTTCTTCACCACAGAAATACCAATTAGGTGCAGGTATGTTTAAAAGCACATTGAAATACCGTGACAGCGAAAATGGCGGTTTGACTTACTATATCAATCCAAGCGGCGAGTATGTGCAGATCCCTGTAACACAAACTGCTGGCCCTGGGGGAGAAAAAGTTTATCATGATGGTTTGATTCTGCCAGGAGTTTTGGAGAATGGACAGCCTAACACAAAAATCATTGACGCAGCTAGTTATTACCCAACAGAATTTGATGCTTCCGGAAACGCTAATAACATGGATGGTGCGATTTATGATAACAGTTTCGTAAAATTAAGGGAAGTTGTATTAGGTTACAGACTACCTTCTAAAGTAGCTAGCAAAATCGGAATGAGCAACTTGAGGATTTCATTAATTGGCAGGAACTTGTTGTATTTCTGGAAAACACTTAAAAACCTGGATCCTGAAACAGTAATAGGTAGCCAGTGGTACAAACAAGGTGTTGATGAAGGATCTTTACCTGCTACACGTAGCTATGGATTCTCTATCAATGCAAGTTTCTAATTCATAATTTTAAATATCAATCAGATGAAAAAAATATATTTCAAATTATTCTTCGTTGTTTTTGCAATGGCGTCACTTACTGCCTGTAAAAAAACACTTGAAGAAAAATACAACAACCCTGAACAATCCGCAGTACAAAGTATACCCTCCTTTTTCACTGCATTGTTGAATAGCGATCGTATAAGGCCTGCGTACTGGAATATCCGTACGATGTTGCTGCCTCATACAGCTGTATATTCTCAAACAGCATCTTTTATAAATGAAACAAATGTCTTCAGACAAAGCGACAGTTATACAGGTCAATACTGGGCAGATTTTTATTATCCAGCAGGTAATGGCAGCGGGCCAATGGCCTTGTATCGTCAGATGGAAACTACATTCAATTCTTTGGATGCAGCAAATCAGGCAAGTTCGCAAATTTTTATGCAGGCAGCAAAGGTGCAATTAATTGATCAGGCATCTCAAATGGTGGATCTTTGGGGCGATATTCCTTACAGTGAAGCTGGTAGTCTTGAGACTTCCCAAACGATAAAAAATGGAAATTTTGATGATGCAAAAGCATTATATACTTCATTTATAGCTGATTTGGATGCTGCTAATACGTTTTTTACTACGGCAACCACTAATGCCTCTTTTTCAAAACAGGATATTCTGTTACTGGGAAGTGTAGACAAATGGAGAAGATATACAAACTCATTGCGTCTTCGTCTGCTGATGCGTATCTCATTTGTTGATGAGGCTACCGCAAAAACAGCGGTAGGTGCAATGTTGTCCAATTCTACAAAGTACCCTTTAATGGACGGTGGAAATGTTGGCGCATATAACGCTGCAAACTCAGACGCACTTTTGGTTCCGTTGACTACCAACAATGACAACTTAAATAGCGCGTTAACTGAGATCGGTAGTTATTACGCTACTGACGTGATGCTGAACAAGGTGATGCTTCCTGCAAATGATCCCCGCATTCCAGTGATGTATGATAAATACGGAGCAACTGTGGATGGTAAATTTGTCCCAAATAAAACGTACCGCGCTATGCCGGCCACGTATACTTCTGGCCAAACTGATACTGCCTACACCAAGTATGCTATCCTGGATTCAGTAACATTCATCCAGAATAAAAGCCTTCCGGGGATTGTATTTACATCTGCAGAAACCAACTTTTTAAAAGCTGAAGCTTTTGAAAGATGGGGTGGTGGTGATGCAAAAAGCACTTACGAAACAGCGGTGACACAAGCGGTTTACTTTGTATATTATTTGAATGGAGTATCTACTGGTAAGCCTTTAACGCCTGGAGATGTGACACCGTTCCTTGCATCAAGTACCGTTGCTTATACTGGGACAAGTACTGAACGACTGGCTAAAATCTGGACGCAGAAATGGTTAAACTTTGGCTTCCTGCAAAGCAAACAAGCCTGGGCTGAATACAGAAGAACTAAATTCCCTGTATTGACTTTTACTACAACAGGTAAAGCAACTGGATTTGAAACTCCTCCAACACGCTTAATTTACCCTATTGCAGAGACTGCTTACAACAGCAACTACTCTAAAGTAAAAGCAAAAGATACCAGACTTACTAAAATATTCTGGGACGTGAAATAAGCAGTTTAGACTTATTAAAACGTTTAAATAGAAAGGGAGGTTGTCGTAATGGCATCCTCCCTTTTTGTTTAAATGCACATCTCATGTGTGCCCATCAATAAAAAATAAAACTATTATTTAGTGTTTTCCGTTGTGTTTGACAGAGATTAATGTTGTGCAATGAAGAAATATATACATGTAGTTGAAGATAACGAGGATATCAGATATATCGTGGAGTTTTTCCTTTCTGATTATGATTATGAAGTGCAGCTATCAGCAACAGTGAAAGATTTCGTTTCCAGTATGAAAAACCCATTCCCGGATTTGTACCTGATTGATGTAATGCTTCCTGATGGTAACGGACTTGAGATATGCAGGCATATCAAAACCAACAATAAAACTAAACATATTCCTGTTATCATTATGTCGGCGCATATAAACGAACATGAGGTAAAGAGACAAGCCAATGCAGATGATTTCATCAGTAAACCTTTTGATCTCAATCATCTTGTTGCACGCATAGAAAAACAGTTACATCCCTCCTGAACGCCGGAGCAAATAAAATCGCGTTTAACACTGATAATCAAATCAATATATATAATAAACATATATAATTTTTACTTAACAATACCTATATTTGAAATATGTCCAAATTAATACAAGTCATAGAAGATGATGAAGCTATACGCGATGTAATAGAATTTATTTTGCAGGAATCCGATTATGACGTTACGGTTGCTTCAAACGCCAAAGAATTCAAGGTAAACCTCTTCAACACTTTACCTGACCTTATTTTAATGGATGTGAGACTTCCGGATGGAAACGGATTACAGCTGTGCAGAAAATTGAAACAAAGCCTTGATACCAGACACATCCCTGTAATTATTATGTCGGCCCATGCCTCAGCTGAAGAAAGCAGTAAAGAAGCTTTTGCTGATGATTATATTGCTAAACCTTTTGATCTTAAAGAATTATTGAAGCGTATTGAGAAACAATTAGAATAAACATAAAAAGCACCGCTATGATCTACTATCAAATCCAGATTCATCAGGAAATACTACAAGTGAAACGGCTCTCACTTACTGTTCCGCTATTTAAAATCCTGCATAATGAAGGTTCGATGGAGATTTATTGGAACAAATTTTCAGGTCATTGGTGCACCTTGTTCCGCTCTAATCCAAACGACATTCATCAGGCTCCAGCGATGGGGCCTGATATTGAAAAATTTTATAGCCACATTACCGTTCCGGTCTATACCTCGTTGACGCCTTAAATTCCTCTCTAAATCTCCCTACTCTACGAGTGTATTGAATTTGGATTCAATATGACTTTTTGCCTGTTTCTGGAAGTCTTCTGGGGAAGATCCTGTTTGTTTTTTAAAAAACCTGCTGAAATATGGCCGGTCACTGAATCCAAGGTCGTAGGCAATTTCCTTGAGCGTATTTTCACTATGTATAATTTTGCGTTTGGCCTCCAGGATTATTCTGTCATGGATCAGCTGCATACCTGTTTTGTCTAATTTTTCTTTGAGGATCTGATTGAGCCTTTTGGAACTAATGCCTAATATAGAAGCATAAAACTCAGCCGTACGCTCCTGTTGGTAATTTTCCTCCAGCAACATCATAAATTCATATACCCGCTTCTGATTTACATCCTGGGCAGTAAATACATGTTCTTTAATGCGGATCAATTTCAAGAGGAATACCTTCAATAATGCTTTTAAGATCAGGAAACTGCCAGATTGCTCTTTGTACTCCTCATCCAGCAATGGAAAAATTTTATTAAGCTCAGCAGCATTTCCCGGGCTTAAAGGAAGGCAGGAAAATTCGCCCTGTATATTAAATATCTTGAAAATATCCAGATAGAATTCCTTATCCTCATCATCCAGAAAATCACGTTTGAAGGAAAGTAATATCCCGTTTTTACCGGCCTTATTCAACTGATGTACACGGTAAGGCGGAATGAGATAGATCCAGTCGCCCCTCTCCTGCTCTCCATCTTTTACCTCATGGAGCGGAAATTCGTTTTGCAACCACACAATTTCAAAGAAATCCCTCCTGCCAGGATCATTCAGATAGCTGGGCGGGCAATGCTCCAGGCTCCTGATATAAATTAATGATTTCTCCAGTCCTAAAGTTGTATTTACTTCCATCATCAAATATACTTTATCCCGGCATTGTGCATTGGACTATTTGGAAATTCTGGTGTACTTAACGGCACCATGCTATTTTTTATGGCATTTCTGTGATCACCCAGGCTCAATATTTCCAGATAGTCCAACATAATGCGCACATAGTATAACGTACAGGGTAACCGCGGAACATACCTTTGGCCAAGACAAATTCAATCATGAGTAAACAGAACCAACAAGAGGTCGCTTCCGGAATAAAAACCAACCTGCAACTGATTCTAGAAGAAAATTTAAAATTAGAACAAAAAATAGATTTCAACCAGGTTGCGCAGCTGATCCCTTATCTACAAAACTCTGATCGTATTTTTCTCATTGGGGCAGGCCGCTCGGGTTTGGCACTACGTTCAGCAGCAATGAGGCTGATGCATTTCGGATTAACGGTTTATGTGGCGGGCGAGACTACAACTCCGGCCATCAGGGAAGGCGATTTGCTGATCACAGCCTCTGGATCTGGCACCACGAGCACGATTGTAAAGGCTGCTGAAAAAGCCAGTCAGGCAAAGGCGACGGTGGTAACGTTCTCAACTACCTCAGATTCGCCACTGGCTAAACTTTCAGCACTCGTTGTGATACTTCCTGCAGCGCAAAAGCAGGATCATGGCAAAAGCATTTCTCAGCAATACGCAGGCAGTTTATTTGAGCAATCCCTGCTATTAGTTACAGATGCTATTTTTCAGACATTATGGGCCTCAGACGGAACACCTGCAGAGGAATTATGGAAGAGACATGCAAACCTCGAATAAAAGCAAATATTAATATTACATTATAAATAAATATCAAATATCATGGCAAAATTACAAGTCGCAATAGACCTATTAACTACAAAAGATGCATTGGCATTAGTTGCAAAAATTGCTCCTTATATTGACATCATTGAATTGGGTACCCCCCTGATCAAACAAGAAGGACTAGCAGTAGTTACTGCAATGAAAGCTGCATATCCTGATAAACTGGTTTTTGCTGATATGAAAACTATGGATACCGGTGAGCTTGAAGCAGACATCGCTTTTAAAGCCGGAGCGGATTTAGTAACTATCCTTGGAGCTGCAGGAAATGCAACAGTAGCTGGAGCGGTGAAAGCTGCAAAAGCACATGGTAAAGGTATTGTGGTAGACACTATTGGTGTTGCAGACCGCGTAACACGTGCACAGGAAGTAACTAAATTAGGCGTAGAATTCGTTGAATTACATGCAGGTTTAGATGAGCAATGGACTGATGGATATTCAATTCAGGTTTTGATTGATGAAGCTGCACGTGCAGGTGTACCGGTTTCAATTGCAGGTGGTGTAAACATCGACAATGTAGCTGCTGTAGTTAAAGCAGGCGCTGTGGTTGTTGTTGCTGGTGCTGCTATTTACGGCGCAGAAGATCCTGCTGCCGCTGCTAAAGCATTACGCGAAGCAATTGATGCTGCATAAGCATTTTGATTGTATAAAAGGGGGATTGGCCTGTACGGCTAATCCCCCTTTTTTGCTTTAAATCAACTGAATAAAAAATAGACCAGCGCCCCACATTAATACTTTCGTCTTGGAACAATGTTTGTTGTAATTTTTTAACATCAGCACATTAAATCATTTTATATGACTAAAAGGATACATATACTTGAAGACGACAGCGATATCCGGTATATCATTGAGTACTTATTGAAGGATCAGGGGTATGAGTTACATCTTTCATCGTCACTGAGTGAACTAAAAACTAAACTCAGGGATTCTTTGCCTGACCTGTTTATTATTGATGTGATGTTGCCTGATGGAAACGGTATAGAAATATGTGACGACCTTAAAAACGATATGTTTACCAAACACATACCGGTAATTGTAATGTCCGCCAATCCCAGAAGTAAGCAGATGAGTACTCAGGCCTGTGCAGACGATTATATCAGCAAGCCTTTTGATCTGGATGATGTAGTGACCCGCATCAACAACTTACTGGAGAAAAAGCCAGCATAGATCATACCCTGAATAAGTGCGAAAGTAGTAAACTATGACTTAGCGAGGTAGGCTGTGATCAGCTGCGCTGTCCTTGCCGATGCGCCAGGTTCACCCATAATTTGGGCCAACTCTTCATATTCCCTCAGCATCACGTCCCGGTCGCGGCCACTGGTTAACCGTACCAGGCATTCAGTGATATTCTCTGTATTGCAATCATTTTGGATCAGTTCCGTCACGATTTCTTTATTCATAATCAGATTTACCAGCGAGATAAATTTAATTTTAACCAGAAGTCTTGCGATGGCGATTGAAATTGCACCGCCTTTATACACTACTATCTGAGGCACCTTGAAGAGCGCCGTTTCCAGTGTAGCGGTACCTGAGGCTACAACCGCAACGGAAGCAACATTTAGAAGGTCATATGTTTGGCCAAATACCAGGGTCACGTTCCTTGCCCCGATAAACTGCTGATAATACGCCGCCAGAAAACTAGGTGCGGCAGCAACTACAAACTGGTGATCTGGAAAATTTTCGGTGACACTGAGCATCACAGGAAGCAAGCGCTCGATTTCCTGTTTACGGCTTCCTGGAAGAAGCGCTATAATTTCGCCCTTATGCAGATTATGTTTTGTAATGAAATCTTCATTTGGCTCAAATGCAGCTTTTTCATCAAGAAGCGGGTTTCCTACATAGTCTACTTTCATCCCCCATTCATGATAAAAGTCTACCTCAAAGGGCAGGATACAAAACATTTTATCTACAACTTTTTTTATCTTGAGTACCCTTTTCTGGTTCCAGGCCCATACTTTTGGCGAAATATAATAACACACCCTAATTCCGTTTTCCTTTGCGAAGGCGGCAATTTTGAGGTTAAAGCCGGGAAAGTCGATCAAAACAAGTACATCTGGCGCATACGCCTTGATATCTGCTTTGCAGGCTTTCATATTCCTGAGAATGGTTTGCAGGTTCATTAACACTTCAGTGAACCCCATAAAGGCCATTTCAGCATAATGTTTCACCAATGTGCCGCCTTCGGCTTTCATCTTATCGCCGCCGAAATACCTGAATTCAGTATTTCCGTCCTGTTCTTTCAGCGCCTTCATTAAGTTAGCCCCATGAAGGTCGCCAGAGGCTTCGCCAGCTACAAGATAATATTTCATGCCCGGGTGATTTTATAGACAAAGAACAGTAATCCCCAGATAAATGTTGCGCTTAGAATACCCCGCCCTGTATTTTCCTTGTTAATCTTGAAAAAGTATTTCAGCAAGAAGGCATTTACAGCAATACAACCTATAAGCAGAATATCGGCTTTGGTAAGAAAAGAAATACGGTGCATGATAAACCACACTATAGAAACGAGTACGCCCGGCACAATAAGTCCAATGCCAAAACCCGCCCAAACGTTATTTTTAATCCTGTTAATCATTAAATGTCCATGAATTTAATAAGGGTATAGCATGGTGCGCTGTAAGGTCAAATTGTACAGGAACAACAGAAGCGAAACCGTTATCAAGCGCCCATACATCTGTATCTTCGCCTTTGTCGTTGTTTTGGAATACACCGGTAAGCCAATAATAAGGACGTCCGTAAGGATCTTTACGCTCGTCAAATTCCTCTGCCCACTTGGCATTGGCCTGACGACAAATCTTAATACCTTTAATTCCTGCTCCTTTAGGAAAATTAACATTAAGCAGCGTAGCTTGTGGTAAACCATTTTTCAGGACCAGTTCTGCTATGCTTTTCACATATTTCAGGCAGTGGCTAAAATCAGCTTCCTCCGTAAAATCATCGAGTGAAAAACCTATAGATGGTATGCCTTCTATTGCACCTTCTACCGCTGCAGACATGGTACCAGAATAGATGACATTGATAGAGTTATTCAGACCATGGTTAATCCCGGAAACACACAGATCAGGCTTTTTACCCTTAAAAATCTTATTGACAGCCAGTTTCACACAGTCTACCGGTGTGCCGGAACATTTATACATTTCAACGCCTTCATAGAGATGAACCTTATCAAAACGTAAGGGTTTTCCAATGGTAATGGCATGTCCCATACCAGACTGCGGACCATCTGGTGCCACAACTACTACGTTTCCAAGATCCTTTACCGCTTCAATCAGGTTTTTGATACCGGGAGCAGTAACCCCGTCGTCATTAACCACTAAAATATTAGGTCTTGATTGCTCTTTCTTCATGACAGTAAAAGTACAAGATTATAGGATAAAACTGTGATTAATTCAATTTCAAAAGTATATTTGGGTAACTAACTTATTGAATATGAAAAGAAATTTATTGTTGCTATCCTGTTTCCTCCTTACCGGGTCGGGCCTGATGGCACAAACAGAGTATTTATGGAAGACAGCCACTTCTGCTGGCTACACCTATAAGTATGTAACCAACGATCCTACAAAATCCAGGTTCTATACGCTCAAGAACGGTTTATCTGTGATACTGTCAGAAAACACAAAAGAACCAAGTATCCAATACAGGATGGCCGTAAGAGCAGGAAGTAACACTGATCCCCGCACCGCTACCGGACTGGCGCACTACCTGGAGCATTTGCTGTTTAAGGGAACGGATAAGTTTGGAACAATGGATTATGCAAAAGAGAAACCACTTTTAACCAAAATTGAGGGTTTATACGAAAAATACCATGCCACTACCGATCCTGCTAAACGAAAAGAGATCTATGCAGAAATTGACAAAACCTCAGGCGAGGCTTCTAATTATTCCATCGCAAATGAATACGATAAAATGATGAAGTCTATCGGGGGGCAAATTACAAATGCACATACCTGGTATGAGGAAACCGTGTATGAGGAAGATTTCCCTTCTAATGCAACTGATAAATTCCTCGCCCTGCAGTCAGAACGTTTCCGTGCCCCGGTATTCCGTATCTTCCACACTGAGCTGGAAGCCGTCTACGAAGAGAAGAACAGGGGATTGGATAACGATTCCTGGAAAATTAATGAAAAACTGAATGCCCTGCTTTACCCTACGCATAATTACGGCCAGCAAACTACCATTGGTACAATTGAACATTTGAAAAACCCGTCACTTGTAGAAATCAGAAAATTCTATAATACCTATTATGTACCAAACAATATGGCCTTGGTTTTATCTGGCGACTTCAATGCAGATGAAATGATTAAAAAGGTGGATGCTGCATTTGCTTACATGCAGCCGAAACCTTTGGTGCCTTATGCTCCTCCAGCTGAAAAGCCACTCCTGAAAATTCAAACCGCCGACATTTATGGTCCGAGTGCGGAAGTAGTAAGAATAGGATACCGCGGCTATGCGGAAAACACGAGACAAAGCTTGTTGCTGGATCTGATTTCAAGCATCCTTTCCAATGATAAAGCAGGCCTGTTGGATATCAACCTGAATAAAAAACAAAGGGTATTAAATGCTGGTGCGGGCTATCAGCAGATGAAAGACTATGGAACATTCATTTTACTGGCTCAACCGAAACAAGGACAAACATTGGAAGAGGCAAAGCAGCTTTTATTAGAGCAGATTGCCCTCCTAAAAAAAGGGGAATTTAACGAAAGCCTGATCAAAGCTACAGTTGCCAACAGCAAACTGGCCCTGCTGCAGTCGTTCGACAAAAACGATTTCCGTGCAGAAACAATCACAAATGAATTTATCATGAACCGGGCTACGAAATGGGATAAAACCCTGAACGCACCGGATGCAATGGCAAAGGTTACCAAAAAAGAAATAGTAGACTTTGCAAACCAGTTTTTCAAGAATAACTATGTTGTGATCCTGAAACACAAAGGTGAAGATAAGAGCATTGTAAAGGTTGAAAAACCTGCCATTACCGCAGTTAAAACCAATACAAATGAGATATCTGGTTTTACTAAAAACTTACTTGCAGAGCAGTCTAAACCAATTGAGGCCAGATTCCTGGACTACACCAAAGACCTGAGCTTTGGAAAAGCGGGAATTGCCGACGTGGTAACCGTACAAAACAAAGAAAACAGTATTTTCAATGTAACCTATCGCTTTGATATGGGTACCTGGAATAATAAAATGGCGCCATTCGCCGCGAAATACCTCGCCTTCCTGGGTACCGACAAATATACTGCAGAACAAATCAGTACGCAGTTTTACAACATCGCCTGCAACTATACCTTCAACGTGAACAATGAGGTGACAACAATTACCATCAGCGGACTGCAGGAGAATTTTGATCAGGCGGTGAATCTGGTAGAGCATATTTTTGCCAACTGCAAACCTAACGAGCAAGCACTAACAGAATTAAAAAGCAGCATTCTTAAATCAAGGGAAAACACAAAACTGAACAAAGCTGCAATTCTGTCAGGATTAACCAGCTACGCACAATACGGTGCTAAAAACCCTACCAACTTTGCATTGACCAATGATGAAGTAAAACAAATGACTTCGGCCCAGTTGCTGGATATTATACACAACATCAAAAACTACAAACACTCCATCAACTACTATGGCCCGGAAACGCTGGAAGTGTTCAGCAAACATATCGAAAAAATCCATACGCTTCCTTCGGCTTTTACAGAAGCAGCCCCTGCACAGAAATTTGCCTATGTAAATAACACCGATAACCAGGTTTACTTTGCTAATTATGACATGGTACAATCTGAAATCCGTTGGGTGAGAAATACCGGTGTGTACGATCCAACTCAGGCGGCTAAAATCAGCCTGTTCAACAGTTATTTCGGAGGAGGCATGGGGTCAATCGTATTCCAGACTATCAGGGAATCAAAAGCCCTTGCATATTCAACATTTGCAGTTTATGCTTCACCTGATCGGAAAGGCAAAGATTATACCATGGTTGCTTATGTAGGTAGCCAGGCGGATAAGATGCCTGACGCTGTTGTTGCAATGAACGAACTGCTGAATGTGATGCCTGAATTTGAAAAGAATTTTGAATCTTCAAAATACAGCGCTTTAAATGCAATTGAGACTTCAAGGGTAACAAAAGAAGATATTATCAATCATTACTATGCTGATAAAAGACTGGGAATTGACCGTGACTCGAGGATCGATGAGTACCAGGGACTGAAGCCTTTAACTTTCTCTGAAATCAAGACTTTTCACGACAGTAATATAGCCAATAAGCCTTACAGCTATTGTATCGTAGCGTCGGATAAGAAGGTAAAAACTGAGGATATGCAAAAATTTGGAAAGCTGAATACGCTGACTTTAGAGCAGATATTTGGATACTAGCTTTCGTTTGATGGTACTGTTTCAAGGGATCATCTAATGTGAAAAAACTGGTAAACGATATTCTGGCTGCATGCATCTTGCATACCGTCCTGGATGACCATCATACTATTTGGATGACCTGAAAAAAAAAAGGGTAGGTCTTATTCCGGCCTGGCGTCTTTTCGCGTAGCGAAATTATGCAGCCGGAATAAGACCTACCTTTTTTAAAGCGAAGCCAGTAAAGCTCCTATTGCAAATCTACAATGACTTCAGCCAATCGATGACCTCATCACGTGTCTTACCTGTCTTCTGTTGAATCCTTCCATACAACTCGTCATCCTTACCTTCTTCATGTTTCAAATCATCATCGGTAAGATCGCCATAAGCCTGTTTCACTTTACCCTTCAACTCGTTCCATTTTCCTTTTAATTCTAACTTATCCATGGTAGTATGTTTTTTGTTTAAACTTGAACTACTATAATAACAAGGCGGATCAAAATTTGTTTTCAGGGTGACAATCGTGTTATAGTTTTTCGGCGGCAGCGATAATCTCTTCAACTACTGCCGGATCAAGCAACGTACTCGTATCGCCAAGGTTCGAAGTTTCCCCCTCTGCAATTTTCCTGAGTATGCGGCGCATAATCTTTCCTGAACGCGTTTTAGGCAATCCTGTTACAAATAGGATTTTATCAGGTTTGGCAATCGCACCAATTACACGTGTAACCGTTTGCAGGATATCTTTCTTGGTCAGTTCAGCCTCGTTATGCAGTTTCGGATAAATCACAAAAGCATAAATACCTTGTCCTTTAATTTCATGCGGATAGCCAACTACAGCGCTTTCTACTACTCCAGCATGCATGTTTATAGCATTTTCTACCTCAGCGGTGCCTATGCGGTGACCTGATACATTGATTACATCATCTACCCTTCCGGTAATTTTATAATATCCATCCTCATCGCGCATACAACCGTCACCCGTAAAGTATAAATCTGGGTAAGTAGAGAAATAGGTTTGTTTACAACGCTCGTGGTCACCATAAGTGGTCCGTAGCATTCCTGGCCATGGGAACTTGATGCAGAGATTTCCGTTTACCCCGTTTCCTTCGATCTCATTTCCCTGTTCATCTACCAGGATAGGCTGAATGCCCGGTAAAGGTAAAGTGGCACAGGCCGGTTTAAGCGGCGTAACAAATGCTATAGGTGAAATCATCAGTCCACCGGTTTCAGTTTGCCACCAGGTATCCACAATCGGACAGTTCTTGTGACCAACCTCTTCATCAAACCAATGCCAGGCTTCCTCATTGATAGGCTCTCCAACAGAACCTAGTACACGCAGGCTGCTCAGATCTATTCCCTTTAAAGGTTCAGTGCCATAACTCATTAGTGAGCGGATGGCCGTAGGGGCAGTATATAAGATATTAACTTTATGTTTTTCTATGATCTCCCACAGTCTTGATGGCGTAGGGTGTGTAGGAACACCTTCAAACATCAGTGTGGTAGCGCCTTGTGATAAAGGGCCATATACTATATAAGAGTGGCCTGTAATCCAGCCGATATCAGCCGTACAGAAGAAAACTTCGTCGGGCTGGTAATTGAACGCGTTGCTGAAGGTATAACCGGCATACACCATATATCCGCCAACGGTATGCACAACCCCTTTAGGTTTACCTGTCGAGCCGGATGTATAGAGGATAAACAGCATGTCTTCTGCATCCATTTCCTCAGCCGGGCAATCAGTATCTACCTGTTTGATCTCATCTTCAAACCACAGGTCGCGGCCTTTCAACATCGACACGGGTGTACGGGTATGGGTTAAAACGATTACTTTTTCAACAGTAGGGCAGCCTATAAGTGCATCATCGATCACCTCTTTAAGTTGGATTTGTTTGCTTCCGCGATAAGAACCATCCGCAGTAATCACAAGTTTACAGGCAGAATCATTGATCCTGTCGGCGATAGATTTGGCAGAAAAGCCGCCAAAGATTACTGAGTGTACAGCACCGATGCGTGCACAGGCAAGGACAGCAACAGCAAGTTCCGGCACCATCGGCATATAGATACAAATGCGGTCGCCCTTAACTACACCGTTTTTTTTCAAAACATTGGCAAAACGGCAAACTTGTTCATGTAATACCTTATAGGTTAAGGTAATACTCGGCTTTTCAGGGTCGTTGGATTCCCAGATAATCGCAGGCTTGTCGCCATTTTTCGCCAGATGACGATCCAGACAATTCTCGGTGATATTCAGCTTTGCGCCTTCAAACCACTTGATATTGGGTTCAGTAAAATTCCAGGATAAAACTTTGTCCCATTTCTTTCTCCACAGGAAGTTTTCAGCGATGCTTGCCCAGAACTGTTCAGGCCATTCCACGCTGAAACGATAAGTCTGTTCGTATTCGGCTAAAGATTTGATTTGCATAATGATATTTTGGTTGTGCTAATTATAATTTGGTTTATTGTTGGTTTTTGCTGCGCTATATTAATCAAATATAATTTATTCGAAAGGTTTAAAAACAATCTACTTACAATTTATTACCGCTTTAAAGAACGTTGATAACTTTTTTTGGCTGCGCAATCGGCCGCCGCTTGTAATTACAGTGGATTTATGTACATTTGCCGCATAGAGAAACAGCACAAACCCGTATTATTTCAAAAATAATCGCATGTAGTATTGGTTGTTACAATTATTTTTGTGATATTTGCACACTCTTAAAAAAATTAAGCGAAGAACAATTAACAATATATATTAAAGGCATGTCTAGAGTTTGTGATTTAACCGGAAAAAAGGCAATGAGTGGTTTTAATGTTTCTCACTCAAACGTTAAAACTAAACGTAAGTTTTATCCCAACTTACAACTTCAGAAATTTTATATTCCTGATGAAGACCGTTGGATAACACTGAAAGTTTCTACTTCAGCTATCAAAACCATCAACAAGATTGGTATTACTGAAGCGATTAACCGTTTCGTTAAAAAAGGATTTTTGTAAAAAACATTGTTGATGTGAAATCAACTAAAACAATAAAAAAATGGCAAAAAAAGGTAACAGAGTACAAGTTATTCTAGAGTGTACAGAGCATAAAACTAGCGGCATGCCTGGTATGTCTAGATATATCTCTACAAAAAACCGTAAAAACACTACTGAGAGATTAGAATTGAAAAAATTCAATCCAGTGTTGAAAAAAGTAACGGTTCACAAAGAAATTAAGTAATAACCATTTCCAATCTTTTAGATCATGGCAAAAAAAGTAGTTGCAACCCTGAAAACAGGTAAAGGTAAAGAATATTCAAAAGTTGTTACGATGACTAAATCACCAAAAAGTGGTGCTTATTCTTTCAAAGAAGTTATCGTTCACAACGATCACGTTAAAGATGCTATTGCTGGAACAAGCAAGTAATTTTAATATTTAATCATATTAAAGCCGTCCCTTCATT
>Ga0247734_1000113_pt1 | contig 73881 bp, 68 predicted proteins | sample UWRJL103311B2_FD_180933 | JGI IMG/M metagenome (GOLD analysis project Ga0247734, IMG submission 180933) | Plant litter microbial communities from Arlington Agricultural Research Station in Wisconsin, United States - UWRJ-L103-311B-2 | ecosystem: Environmental > Terrestrial > Plant litter >... | reverse complement strand
GTCTACCGTCACCCATTCCCAGGCCCAGGCCTGGGCGTGCGGATCCTGGGTGAAGTGAAGAAGGAATACGCCGACCTGCTGCGTCGCGCTGACCACATCTTCATCGAAGAACTGCGCAAAGCCGACTGGTACCACAAAGTCAGCCAGGCTTTCGTGGTCTTCCAGCCGGTGAAATCCGTTGGCGTGGTGGGCGATGGCCGTCGCTACGCCTGGGTTGTCGCCCTGCGTGCCGTAGAAACCATCGACTTCATGACCGCACGTTGGGCACACCTGCCTTACGAACTGCTGGAAACCGTCAGCGGCCGCATCATCAACGAAATCGAAGGCATCTCCCGCGTGACTTACGACGTGTCGAGCAAGCCGCCGGCGACGATTGAGTGGGAGTGATCCCGCTTAGCTGAACCTGAAAAGCCCGCGTATTCGCGGGCTTTTTTGTAACTGTATCCACGGCCTTCGCCGAAATATCAGGTCTCGGCATTAATCAGGGCAGGAGCCGACGAGCATTTGAGATAGCCCTTCCGTAAAGCATATGCCTTGCATATGCCTTAGGTGACTGCTACTTTGCCTATGTCAGACCTATGCATGAGGTAACGCTATGCGCACAGTATCGATTTTCAAGAACGGCAAGAATCAAGCGATTCGCTTGCCAAACGACATGGCATACGAGGGGGTCGGGGAGCTGGAGATTACCCGTAGCGGTGACACCATCACTTTGCGCCCTGTGCGCCCAAGCTGGTTATCGCTGGCTGAACTGCCCAAGGCTGATGAAGATTTTATGCAAGAGCGCCCGAACGTTATCGGTGATGAAGGCAGGTTCAATCTTTGACTACGTACATGCTCGATACCTGCATTTGCTCATTCATCATGCGCGAACATCCGGAGTCGGTCTTGCAACGACTGGGCGCAGAAGTGGCCCGAAATAATCGCATCGTGATTTCCGCCATAACCTACGCCGAAATGCGTTACGGCCAGATCGGCAAGAAGGCATCGCCCAAGCACAAGACGCTGGTTGATGAGTTTGTAAAGCGTCTGGATGAGGTCTTGCCGTGGGATCAAAACGCCGTCGACGCGACAGTCGAGGTAAAGGGCAAGCTCACCAAGGCAGGCACGACTATTGGTGAGAACGACACCGCCATTGCGGGGCACGCTATAGCTTCGGGTTGTACGTTGGTGACGAACAATGTTCGCGAATTCAGCCGAGTTGTCGGGCTGAATTACGAAGACTGGGTCCACTGACAGAGATTATAAATGCCTAAGTTTTTTACAATCATCCTGTTGAGCTTGTTGGCCGGATGTACAACGAACCAGCTTCACTTCGCTGCCTACACGTCTGACACAGAGCTGGCTGCTCTCAAGCAGCAATCCACGGATGTCGATGTCACTGCAGTCACGGGCGCTGAGAATTGCTCGGCCTGCAATGAACGCAGCAACATCGTGTGGCATGCGGCCAATTACAACGGCGCCTTATATCAGGGGTTTGCCGCGCTGCCGATCAAGGATTGGGAGACGTTCGTTCAGGACGCGCTTGAATCCAGGCCGCAGTCTCCGACGAAGGTGAAAGTAGTCATAGAAAGGATCTTCCTGAAAACCTGGAGCGACCCCGCCTACTATGCGTGCCAGGCTGAGATCTCAATTTTCGTCGGTGCTACGGAGCACAAGGGCAAGGGCATCGTAAAGATTCATGCTCCCGGCCAGCAACTGATTCGGGCGGATCTCGCAACACTCAACCCTGAGACATTGGCGGCGATCAGGCTTTCATTGAAGTCGGCCTATTTAAATGCCATGGGTCGTCATTGATACAAGGACAGCGCTGCCGGCGGCGATCATCAACAGGATCCAGTCTGCGCGGGGCGCAACGGCCATGATCCGGACTCCTGCCTGAACTACGCAAGGTCTGCCCGCACCATTTGAATTCATCAAACCTTCGAGCTGGAAGCTCCTTGCAACGTCGAGGCGATGAGGTCGCGCAGCCACATATGAGCGGGATCTCGGTGCAATCGTTCGGGCCATAACATGAGCATTTCAAAACCCGGAATGGCGAGTGGAGGCGTTTGGATATGAAGGGCTGGCTCGTCTCGCACCAGTCGTTCTGGCACCACCGCGAGAAGGTCGCTGTGCGCCAAGGCTGAGACGAGGGAGTTAAAGTTAGACACTGATAACACGACCCTTCGCTCCAGGCCTTTAGCGGCCAGTGCCTGGTCAGTACCGCCAACGAATCCGCCGCCATTGGGTGACATAACCGCATGTTCAACGCCGCAGAACGCTTTGAGCGATAGCCTGGTTGCCAACGCGGGATGGCCGCGGCGGCCTGCTACCACATAGCGTTCGTGAACCAAAGACTTATGACGCAGTTTTGGCGGTGCGTCATCGCGAGTGTGCAGCGCCAGATCGAGCTGGCCGTTTTCCAGATCATTGGCGAGGTGAGCGGGATGTTTGTTCAGCAGCGCCAGGCGGGTGTTCGGAGCCAGGCGCCTGAGCTGCGCGAGCGACGGCCAGACTAAAGCAGTTGCTGCGTAGTCACTGGCAGCCACCCTCCATGTCTGAGTGGACAGTGCGGGCTCAAAAGGGGCAGTCGGACTCAGTGCGCCTTCCAAAGCGGCCAGCGCTTCACGCAGTGGCCCGCGCAATTCACGGGCGCGCTCGGTGGGCGACATTCCTCGAGGGCCGGGCAGCAGCAATGGATCGTCGAGAATTTCTCGCAGCCGTCCCAATTGCAGGCTGACGGTCGGTTGGGCGAGATTGAGCAATCGGGCCGCCCGTGTCACGTTCTGCTCAGACAGCAGGGCATCCAGTGTGACCAGCAAATTGAGATCCAGGCGGCGCAAGGTATTGTGCATGTAAATACCATATGTTTCGGAAATTCATTTCTATCATATCGGGTTCGTCGTTACCGTGAGGCATCCATCCACTCGGAGCCTCCCATGAAGCTGCTGCTGATCTACGCCCACCCTGAACCTCGTTCGCTGAATGGCTCGCTCAGGGATTTCGCGCTCGCTCACCTGAAGACCGCAGGCCACGAGGTCAAGGTTTCAGATCTATACAAGATGCGTTGGAAAGCGCCCATTGATATGGACGACGCCCCTGGCTATGACGACGAAACCCCTTTCAACCCCGCAATAGAATCGCAGCGTGTATTTGCCGCTGGCACCCAACCTGCCGACATTCAGGAGGAGCAGGCCAAACTGCTGTGGGCGGACGCCGTGATCTTTCAATTTCCACTGTGGTGGTTCTCGATGCCTGCAATCCTCAAGGGCTGGGTTGAGCGCGTCTACGCCTACGGATTTGCCTATGGCGTCGGCGAGCACAGCGAAAGCCACTGGGGCGATCGCTACGGCGAGGGCAGCATGGCAGGGAAGCGGGCGATGTTGATGGTCACCATGGGCGGGTGGGAGTCCCATTACAGTGGTCGAGGGGTGAACGGGGCGCTGGATGACCTGCTATTTCCTATCCAGCATGGCGTGCTTTTTTATCCCGGCTTCACTGTCATGCCGCCTTTCCCGATCTATAAAACCGGCAAAATGGACGCCGCCCGGTTCGAACAGCTATGCACCGCATATGCGGCCCGGCTGGATAGCCTGTTCAGTGATGAGCCTTTGCCATTTCGTCGCCAGAATGCCGGGGACTATGAAATTCCGGCGTTGACACTCAAGCCACACCTTGCTGCCGGTCGTCACGATTTGGGCATCCATCTCAGTGAGCGGAAGACGTCTGAAGGGTAGAGAGTTGGCTAGCGGAGGGTGACTTTCTTTTCTGAAGATCGAGCGCTCTTCGCTAAACCGGCGCAGTCACTATGGCCCCGCCACACGTGCCAGTCCCGCATCAGGCACAGACTGCTTACGCGGAACTTTCGCCCTGAAAATGGCTCTACAAAGCCCTTCCTAAAGCCTGTTCAGGGACCGAATGAAAACTTCTTTGGCGTTTCCGTTAGCACTCACTTTCGCGCTTGTCATGACCGGCTGCAGCAGCCGTCAGGCGGGTGATCTTAGTTCAGAGCCGATCGTTCCACTGGCCATGAATGACCATCAAGCCAGCGTGACTTTCCGCACCATCGGCGGTGAGGGCGATCGTCCGGTCAGTTACACGTACGGGTATGTCTATGCTGACGCTGAGAGCGCGGGTGATCGGGTTTATGACACCGCTTACTTCAAGCGCATACCGGCGTACCTGAAGAAAATGGCCGGTGGGACGGACAGCATCAGTAAGCTGGTCGAGGCCGACAAAACGCTGCACGTGAAAGGTGTGGTCAAGGACAAACCGTTTACCTTTAACGGTATTCCCATGCCTACGCCGTTCGACAAGGAGCAGCCCGCAGAGCAGCAATTCACGACGCAGGCCAAAAAGAACTACCTGGTTGAAACCGTGATCGGCGACACGTGGGTCATGAACGTGTACGAAGTCTCCGCAACCGGTGAACGCAAAACGGTTGGCGTTCCCAAAAAAGATGCTGGGGTGAAGTGATCGCGCAGGGTCATCAACAAGTGCATCGGTTTGTTGTGGCTGCTGACCCTCTTGGTGGAGCCGGGTTGTGTATTTCCCACGCGCTAGCTCCACTCTCTGGAGATGGGTGATCTGTAAGCCGGCATTCATGAATGCATTCGCTCCCACAGAAAATCATCCGTGATGCAGGCATAGGCTCCAGCCCTGTCAAATCGTTAATACGGCACCATCGCCCTTAATTTTTCCCAAATGCAGGTGTATCGTATTCGCCCCTCGCATCGACTCTCAGGTGCGACCCGCTTGATTTCGAGGTGCCAGCGCTTATGTCCTTTACCCGTCGAAAAATACTCGGAGGCCTTGTGGGTCTTGCTGCGGTGGGGCTGGGTGCTGGCGGTGCGTCGCGCTACTGGCTCGGACGTCGCGGGCCAGGGGAGGGGCATGATTTCGAGTTGATCGCTGCGCCGCTGGATGTCGAGCTCGTAGCTGGGCATCAGACGCCCGCCTGGGCGTTTGGCGGCTCCGCGCCCGGCACTGAATTGCGGGTGCGTCAGGGTGAGTGGCTGCGTTTGCGCTTCATCAATCATCTGCCGGTTGAAACCACCATTCACTGGCATGGCATTCGGTTACCGCTTGAGATGGACGGCGTACCCTATGTGTCGCAATTGCCGGTCAAGCCGGGCGAGTATTTCGATTACAAGTTCCGCGTGCCTGATGCGGGCAGCTATTGGTATCACCCGCACGTGAGCAGCAGTCAAGAGCTGGGCCGTGGGCTGGTGGGGCCGTTGATCATCGAAGAGCGCGAGCCGACAGGCTTCAAGCATGAACGCACGGTCAGCCTCAAAAGCTGGCATGTGGATGAGGTGGGCGCGTTCACCGAGTTCAGCGTGATCCGCGAAGCGGCTCGGGAAGGCACGGCGGGGCGGCTTTCTACTATCAATGGCATCCCTCAGGGCGTGATCGAACTCCCTGCGGGGCAAATCACCCGGGTGCGGATTCTCAATCTGGATAACACGGTGACCTATCGCCTCAACCTGCCGGGCGCCGACGCGCAGATCTACGCGCTGGACGGCAATCCGGTCAAGCCGCGGCCGTTGGGCAAGGATTACTGGCTCGGGCCAGGCATGCGCATTTGTCTGGCTATCAAGGCTCCGCCTGCGGGCGAGGAGTTGTCATTCCGTAACGGCCCGGTGCGGTTGGGCACCTTCCGCTCGGTCGCCTCAACCGATGCGCCGGGCGAGTGGCCGCCAGAGCTGCCTGCCAATCCGGTTGCTGAGCCTGATCTGGAAAAGGCCGAGAAGCTCAATTTCAATTTTGAATGGGTGGGCTCGGTGTCGGTCAATGTCGATAACGGCAAGCCGCCGAGCCTTTGGCAGATCAATGGCCAGGCCTGGGACATCACCGACAAGACATGCGCAGACCGACCTATCGCAAAGCTGGAACTGGGCAAGAGTTATATCTTCGAACTCAAGAACATGACCCAGTACCAGCACCCGATCCACCTGCATGGCATGAGTTTCAAGGTCATCGCCTCCAACCGCAGAAAAATCATCCCGTACTTTACGGATACCTTCCTGCTGGGCAGAAACGAGCGCGCTCAGGTGGCGCTGGTTGCCGATAATCCCGGCGTGTGGATGTTCCACTGCCATGTGATCGACCACATGGAGACCGGCTTGATGGCCGCGATTGAGGTTTCATGATGCGTCAGCCACACATTATTGATCGCAGCCGCGATCAGGACTTCATGCGCGAAGCGCTGGCCTTGGCGGCTCAAGGTGCAGCACTGGGCGAAGTGCCGGTTGGCGCGGTGCTGGTGCAGGATGGCGAAATCATCGGTCGGGGCTTTAATTGCCCCATCAGCGGCAGCGACCCCAGCGCCCATGCCGAGATGGTCGCTATCCGCGCCGCAGCGCAGGCGGTCAGTAACTATCGCCTGCCTGGCAGCACGCTCTACGTCACGCTGGAGCCGTGCAGCATGTGCGCAGGCCTGATCGTCCATTCACGTGTCGCTCGAGTGGTTTTCGGTGCGCTTGAGCCAAAAGCGGGGATCGTCCAGAGCCAGGGGCAGTTCTTCTCCCAGGGGTTTCTCAACCATCGCGTACTGTTTGAGGGTGGGGTGCTGGGGGAGGAGTGCGGGGCGATGCTGAGTGAGTTTTTCAGGATGAGAAGGGCGAAGGGGTAGATAGCTCGCCTGATAAATCCCTGTAGGAGCTGCCGAAGGCTGCGAAAGCGATCTGTCTGGTGCTCCGTCATTCGCAGCCTGCGGCAGCTCCTACAGGGGCTCCAGTTAAAGCGGCGGGTTTTCTTCGGTAGGCTTGGTTTTGTTCACGGCCGGTACATGCAGATTACCTTCCGCAACCTGGTTGCCTTCCAGCTGTGGCTGGGTCACCCACGTGAGGATGTCGTAGTAACGGCGGATGTTGGCGACAAAATGCACAGGTTCTCCGCCTCGGGCATAGCCATAGCGGGTCTTGCTGTACCACTTCTTCTGCGACAGACGCGGCAGCATTTTTTTCACGTCGAGCCATTTATTGGGATTCAGGCCCTCGTTTTCTGCCAATTTGCGGGCGTCTTCCAGATGACCGCTACCGATGTTGTAGGAAGCCAGAGCGAACCACGTACGATCCGGCTCTACAATCTTGTCATCCAGCTGATCCTTTACGTAGGCAAAGTACTTGGCGCCCCCTTGAATGCTTTGTCTGGCATCGAGTCGATTGGACACGCCCATGGCCTGAGCGGTGTTCTGGGTCAGCATCATCAAGCCACGTACGCCGGTTTTGGACGTCACGCCGGGCTGCCACAGCGATTCCTGATAGCCGATTGCCGCCAGCAGGCGCCAGTCCACCTGTTCTTTTTTGGCGGATGCCTGGAAGTGCTTTTCGTACTTGGGCAGCCGTTCCTGCAGATGCTGGGCAAAGGTGTAGGCGCCGACATAGCCAAGCACGTCGACGTGCCCGTAATAGCGATCTTTCAGGCGTTGTAGCGTACCGTTCTTGCTGACCTTGTCCAAGTAGGCATTGATTTCATTGAGCAGGCTGTTGTCTTCCCCCGGCGCGACCGCCCAGCGTTGCGCCTTGCCATCACCAAGGTCGAATGCGACTCGCACGTTGGGGAAGTAGACCTGATTCATCGCCAGTTCGTTGGAGTCCACCAGTGTCAGGTCGGTCTGGCCTTCATCGACCATCCGCAGCAGATCGACGACTTCGACCGCGTCGGATTCTTCGTATTCGATAGCAGGATTTTTCGCTTTCAGCGCCGCCAACAGCTCCGCGTGGCTGCTGCCTTTGAGTACGGTGATGCGTTTGCCCACCAGATCGCTGGCGTCGGTTGGGCGTGACTGCCCATTTCGATAGATGACTTGTGGCGTGACATCCAGGTAAGCGTGGGAAAAACGAACCTGTTTCTTGCGTTGTTCTGTATCGATCAGGCCGGCAGCGGCCAGGACCGGCCCACCGGGTTTCTGCAATTGATCGAAGAGGTCGTCGAGGTTATCGGCGGTTTCGATCTTTAGCTCTACGCCCAGATCTTCGGCGAAACGCTTGACTAATTCATACTCGAAACCGGTTTCACCGTTGCGATCCTGAAAATACGTCGCCGGGCTGTTGCGAGTTATAACGCGCAGAACGCCATCCTCCTTGACTCGCTCCAGTGTGTTGGGTTTATCCACACAGGCGCTGAGCATCAGGAAGAGTCCGGTTGCGATGAGCCATCTGGCACAACGAGGGCGGAGATCTGATTGGGAAAACATCGGTGCAGTATACGCAAAGGACGACCGGTGCCATATCTCGACAGCGAGGCTCGGGTCTGCTAGAGCGGGCACTTTGTTGATGCCAAGTGTGTGCGCCGACATCCGGGCACCTGCAATCTGCCCGTTCCGGGTGCTCAAACAGTCGGTTTAGGCTAGAATGCACGGCCTCAAAGCACACCCCTTCCCGAGGCTGTCCCGAAGATGTTGATCCTGCGCGGTGCTCCTGCCCTTTCTGCCTTCCGCCACAGCAAATTGCTTGAACAGCTGAAACAAAAAGTTTCGGCCGTCAGTGGCTTGTATGCTGAATTCGCCCACTTCGCCGAAGTTGCTGGCGATCTGACCAGCGAGGAACAGGAAGTTCTCGTTCGCATCCTGAAATACGGCCCAAGCGTGCCGGTTCAGGAGCCAGGCGGTCGGCTGTTTCTGGTCATGCCACGTTTTGGCACGATCTCACCATGGTCGAGCAAGGCCAGCGATATTGCCCGTAATTGCGGCCTGACCAAGGTCAAGCGCATTGAACGCGGGATTACCTTCTATGTAGAAGGCCAGTTCAGCGAGGCTGATGCACAGACCATCGCCGGTCTGCTGCACGACCGCATGACGCAGATGGTGCTCGGTTCCGTGGACGAGGCCGAAGGCCTGTTCTCCCACGCCGAGCCCAAGCCGCTGACCGCAATCGATGTGCTGGGTGGCGGTCGCGCTGCGCTGGAGAAAGCCAACACCGAACTCGGTCTGGCCCTGGCCGAAGACGAAATCGATTACCTGGTCACCAGCTTCAATGGCCTGGGGCGCAACCCCCACGACATCGAGCTGATGATGTTTGCCCAGGCGAACTCCGAGCACTGCCGTCACAAGATCTTCAACGCCAGTTGGGATATTGACGGCGAGAGCCAGGAAAAAAGCCTGTTCGGCATGATCAAGAACACCTACCAGATGCACAGCGAAGGCGTCCTGTCTGCCTATAAGGACAACGCTTCGGTGATCGTCGGCAGCGTGGCCGGTCGTTTCTTCCCGGACCCTGAAACCCGCCAGTACGGTGCGGTGCAAGAGCCAGTGCATATTCTGATGAAGGTCGAGACTCACAACCACCCGACGGCGATTGCTCCGTTCCCCGGTGCATCGACCGGTTCCGGTGGCGAGATCCGCGACGAAGGCGCAACCGGCCGTGGCGCCAAGCCAAAGGCTGGCCTGACCGGTTTTACCGTTTCCAACCTGCAGATTCCAGGCTTCGAACAACCGTGGGAAGTGAACTACGGCAAGCCTGAGCGCATCGTTACCGCGCTGGACATCATGCTGGAAGGCCCATTGGGCGGCGCCGCATTCAACAACGAATTCGGCCGTCCGGCGCTGACCGGTTATTTCCGTACGTTCGAGCAGTCCATCACTACCCCGCACGGCGATGAGGTTCGTGGCTACCACAAGCCGATCATGCTGGCAGGCGGCATGGGCAACATCCGCGCCGAACACGTGCAGAAAGGCGAAATCACCGTTGGCTCCAAGCTGATCGTGCTCGGCGGCCCGGCGATGTTGATCGGTCTGGGCGGCGGCGCTGCTTCGTCCATGGCCACCGGCACCAGCTCCGCGGATCTGGATTTCGCTTCGGTTCAGCGTGAAAACCCTGAAATGGAGCGTCGTTGCCAGGAAGTCATCGACCGTTGCTGGCAGCTGGGTGACAAGAACCCGATCAGCTTCATCCATGACGTGGGCGCAGGTGGCTTGTCCAACGCGTTCCCTGAACTGGTGAACGATGGCGGTCGCGGTGGTCGTTTCGAACTGCGTAATGTGCCAAATGACGAGCCGGGCATGGCGCCGCTGGAAATCTGGAGCAACGAGTCCCAGGAACGTTACGTGATGGCCGTAGGCGCTGAAGATTTTGAGCGTTTCAAGGCCATCTGCGAACGCGAGCGTTGCCCGTTCGCGGTCGTCGGCGAGGCGACTGCCGAGCCACAACTGACCGTGACCGACAGCCACTTCGGCAACAACCCGGTGGACATGCCACTGGAAGTGCTGCTGGGCAAAGCACCACGCATGCACCGTAGCGCTGATCGCGAAAACGAGCTGGGCGATGACTTCGATCCGAGCGTGCTGGATATCGAAGAAAGCGTTCAGCGCGTTCTGCATCACCCGGCCGTTGCCAGCAAAAGCTTCCTGATCACCATTGGTGACCGCAGCATCACCGGTCTGGTGGCTCGCGATCAGATGGTCGGCCCGTGGCAAGTGCCAGTGGCTGACGTTGCCGTGACCGCCACCAGCTTTGACGTCGAAACCGGCGAAGCCATGGCCATGGGCGAGCGCACTCCGCTGGCCCTGCTGGACGCTCCGGCTTCCGGCCGTATGGCCATCGGCGAGACGCTGACCAACATTGCCGCTTCGCGTATCGAGAAGCTGTCTGACATCAAAATGTCCGCCAACTGGATGTCTGCAGCCGGTCATCCGGGTGAAGACGCGCGGTTGTACGACACCGTAAAAGCAGTCGGCATGGAGTTGTGCCCGGCGCTGGGTATCACCATTCCGGTGGGCAAGGACTCCATGTCCATGAAAACCCGCTGGAGCGATGAAGGCACCGAGAAGAGCGTGACCTCGCCGATGTCGCTGATCGTGACGGGCTTTGCGCCCGTGGTCGACATTCGCAAAACAATGACCCCAGAGCTGCGCATGGACAAGGGCGTTACCGACCTGATCCTGATCGACCTGGGCCGTGGTCAGAACCGCATGGGCGCGTCGATTCTTGCCCAGACTCACGGCAAGCTTGGCCGAGTAGCGCCGGATGTTGATGATGCTGAAGACCTGAAAGCGTTCTTCGCCGTGATTCAAGGCCTGAACGCCGATGGTCACTTGCTCGCCTACCACGACCGTTCCGACGGTGGTCTGCTGGTAACAGCGCTGGAGATGGCCTTCGCCGGTCACTGCGGTCTGAATCTGTATCTGGATGGCCTGGCTGAAACCTCAGCCGAGCTGCCAGCGATTCTGTTCAACGAAGAACTGGGTGCTGTCATCCAGGTTCGCCAGGACGCCACGCCGGACGTGCTTGCACAGTTCAGCGCTGCCGGTCTGGAAGACTGCGTCGCGGTGATCGGCCAGCCGGTCAACAACGACGAAGTGTCTATCAGCTTCAACGGTGAGCCGGTGTTCGGTGGCCAGCGTCGTCTGCTGCAACGTCAGTGGGCTGAAACCAGCTACCAGATCCAGCGTCTGCGTGATAACGCCGAATGTGCGGATCAGGAGTTCGACGCACTGCTGGAAGAAGACAATCCGGGCCTGAGCGTCAAGCTCGGCTTCGACGTCAACGAGGACATCGCCGCGCCTTACATCAAGACCGGTGTGCGCCCGCAAGTGGCCGTCCTGCGTGAGCAGGGCGTCAACGGTCAGGTGGAAATGGCGGCAGCATTCGATCGCGCTGGCTTCAATGCGATTGACGTGCACATGAGCGATATCCTGGCCGGTCGTGTCGACCTGAACGACTTCAAAGGCATGGTTGCCTGTGGCGGTTTCTCCTACGGCGACGTGCTGGGTGCCGGTGAAGGCTGGGCCAAGTCGGCCTTGTTCAACGCTCGCGCGCGTGACGCCTTCCAGAGCTTCTTTGAACGTCAGGACAGCTTCACCCTGGGCGTGTGCAACGGTTGCCAGATGCTCTCCAACCTGCACGAGCTGATTCCGGGCAGCGAGTTGTGGCCACACTTCGTGCGCAACCGCTCCGAGCAGTTCGAAGCACGGGTTGCCATGGTGCAGATCCAGGAGTCGCCGTCGATCTTCCTGCAAGGCATGGCCGGTTCGCGTATGCCGATCGCCATTGCTCACGGTGAAGGTCATGCCGAGTTCGCCAGCGATGAGGCATTGGTGGCTGCTGATGTCTCCGGCACTATCGCTCTGCGTTTCGTCGACAACCACGGCAAAGTCACCGAAACCTACCCGGCCAACCCGAACGGCTCGCCGCGCGGTATCGGTGGTCTGACCAGCCGTGACGGTCGCGTCACCATCATGATGCCGCACCCTGAGCGGGTATTCCGTGCCGTGCAGAACTCGTGGCGTCCGGAAGACTGGAACGAAGACGGCGCGTGGATGCGCATGTTCCGCAACGCGCGTGCCTGGGTGAGCTGACACCGTGTACAAGCTGGCCTTCTTTGTACCTGAGAGCCATGTAGAGCAGGTCAAAAGTGCCGTATTCGCCGCTGGGGCAGGGCGAATCGGTGCTTATGACCAATGTTCATGGCAAGTGCTCGGCCACGGCCAGTTCCGCCCGCTGGATGGCAGTCAGCCATTTATCGGGCAGGGTGGAGTGGTGGAGCAGGTTCAGGAATGGAAGGTCGAGCTTGTGGTGGCTGACGAGCTGATTCAGCAGGTAGTGGCGGCTCTCAGGCAGAGCCATCCCTATGAAACGCCGGCCTATGAGGTTTGGCGGCTGGAGAATATGTAGTTCTCCTGTAGGAGCTGCCGAAGGCTGCGATGCGATCCATCAGATACACCGCAATCGCAGCCTTCGGCAGCTCCTACAGGGACGTTGTAACTCCTTCTACGGCCTGATCTCGATCATCGTGCCGTCCTTCACCAGATTCCAGACCTCACGCATGTCGTTGTTCTTCATGGCGATGCAGCCGTTGGTCCAGTCCAGGGTATGGAAGTACCACTCCGGATATTCCTCATCCAGCGGCGTGCCGTGGATCATGATCATGCTGCCGGGTTTGACCCCTTCGCGTTTCGAGCGCTCGGCGTCGGCGACATTCGGGTAGGAAATGTGCATCGACAGGTTGTAGTTGGTGCTGGTCTTGCGCCAGTCCAGCCAGTAGAAACCTTCCGGCGTGCGCTGATCGCCTTCCTGGAGCTTGGTGCCTTTAGGCTGTTTGCCCAGCGAAATGCGATACGTCTTCAAAGGTTCGCCGCCGCTGATCAATTGCAATTGCCGAACGGATTTGAGCACCAGGACCTTGTCGATTTTCTTGTCGGCGATGTTCTCGACATTGATCACCTTCTCGCCGACGATTTTCTGCTCACTGCCTTTAGGGACGATGGTTTGGGTGAACGCAGCCTGAGACAGGGGCATGAATGACAAGCACAGAGCAGCAAGCAACCAACGCATCGAAACGGTATCCCTGAAGCGGCGCCTTTGATGGGCTGGCCTGATTAAGTGTCTTGAATGGGCCGCGAGGGCGGCAAGGCTTCGGTGCGCACCGGGTAGAGCTGCTGGCGCCGATCCTCGAAGAAGCATTCTAGGGTACGGCGCACTGTCATGAAAGCCAGCTCCGACCACGGAATATCCGCCTCATCGAAAAGGCCCACTTCCAGGCTCTCGATGCCGGCGGCAAATTCCGGCGTCGCCAGCTCGCCGCGATAGAACACATGCACCTGATTGATGTGCGGCACGTCCACCAGCATGTACAACTCCAGGTCACCCAGCGTGGCGCAGGCTTCTTCCACCGTCTCACGGCGGGCCGCCTGTTCGATGGTTTCGCCGTTCTCCATGAACCCGGCGGGCAGGGTCCAGAAACCCAGGCGCGGCTCGATGGCACGTCGGCACAGCAACACCTTGTTGTCCCAGACGGCGAGGGTGCCCGCGACAATATTCGGGTTCTGATAATGAATGAAGTGACAATGCCCGCAGACATAGCGCAAGCGGCTGTCGCCTTCAGGGATGCGTTGCTCGACCGGGTTACCGCACTGGCTACAGAATTTCATGAGGGCATTCGGCTGCTGAATTCAGTCGCTATCTTGGCGTGCAAGGCGGGCCATCGGCAAGCAGCTCTTACGTATCGTGTCGCCTTGTCCTACAAGGGCTTGGGCAGTTCGCCGCTTTGGTGCATGATGCGCGGTAGGCAACAGATCGAGATTTCCCATGCTGGACGAGCTACTCCGCCGTGTAAGCAGTCATACGCCGAGCACTCTCGAAACGGATCGACGTTTTCCCGAGGCTGCGGTGTTGCTGCCGATTACTCGCAGTGATGAACCGGAGCTGATTCTGACCTTGCGTGCCAGCGGGCTGTCGACCCATGGCGGCGAGGTGGCGTTCCCGGGTGGGCGTCGTGATCCTGAAGACGTGGACCTGATATTCACCGCGCTGCGCGAGGCCGAAGAGGAGATCGGTTTGCCACCTGGCCTGGTTGAGGTCATTGGCCCGCTCAGCCCGCTGATCTCCAAGCACGGGATCAAAGTCACGCCTTATGTGGGCCTGATCCCCGACTTTGTCGAATACCGCCCCAACGATGCCGAGATTGCCGCCGTATTCAGCGTGCCGCTGGAGTTCTTCCGGCAGGACACGCGGGAGCATACGCATCGCATCGACTATCAGGGCCGCAGCTGGTATGTGCCCAGCTATCGCTATGGCGAGTTCAAAATCTGGGGGCTGACCGCGATCATGATCGTGGAGTTGATCAATGTGCTGTATGACAGCAAGATCAGCCTGCATCAGCCGCCTGAACATTCCGTGATCTGAAGATTTAAAGGCCGTACAGCCAGGAACCCTGATGGAAACCGAACGCCGCGTCGCCTCACCCTGCGTCAGTATCTGCGCGCTGGATAACGACGACATTTGCCTGGGCTGCCAGCGCACCGTCAAGGAAATCACTGATTGGCACGCCATGGACAACGACCAGCGCCGCGCCGTGCTCAAGCTGTGTCATGAGCGGGCCGAGGCGAACGGGCTTGTCTGGAAGCTGTCCTGATTTGCATAGCGTCCACTTCCTGTAGGAGCTGCCGAAGGCTGCGAAAGCTACCTATCTGTAAGAACGCTTTCGCAGCCTTCGGCAGCTCCTACAGGGCACCGACACCCAACATAAAGACGCAAGGCTGGTATCATTCCCGCATCTCCCCGCCACATAAGCCTCGCCCATGCTCTTCCTGATCGCCTACATCAGCAGCGTCGTGCTGATCAATTTTGCGTTTTCCACGGCGCCCCACCTGGACATCATCTGGTCGGCCTGGGGTGGGTTGGTGTTTGTGCTGCGCGACATGGTCCAGACCCGTTTCGGGCATGGCGCACTCATCGCCATGCTGGCAGCGCTGGTGCTGTCTTACGTGACTTCCGACCCAACCATCGCACTGGCCAGCGCCACCGCGTTCGCGGTGTCCGAATGTATTGACTGGCTGGTGTTCACGATTACCAAACGCCCACTGCACGACCGGCTGTGGCTCAGTTCTGCGTTGAGCATCCCGGTCGACACCTTCATCTTTTTCGGGCTGATCGATGCGCTGACGGCACCTGTCATCCTGACCGCGCTGCTCTCCAAATTCGCCGGTGTGACCGCCGTCTGGCTGATCATGGTCTGGCGTGCGCGCAAGAACGCGTGTGCGGGCTGAGAATTGCCGGGCTTCGTGGTAAATTGCGCGCCTTTCTCCACCGCGGTCGCTCGCAAATGGCGGGCTGCCCTCGATATCTGCTCCACGAGGACCTGACATGACTCAAATCGGAACTCCACTGTCGCCTGTCGCGACCCGCGTATTGCTCTGCGGTTGCGGCGAGCTGGGCAAGGAAGTCGTGATCGAACTGCAGCGCCTGGGCGTTGAAGTGATCGCTGTCGATCGTTATGCCAATGCGCCAGCCATGCAGGTCGCCCACCGCAGCCACGTGGTCAACATGCTCGACGGCGCCGCCTTGCGCGCAGTCATCGAAGCAGAAAAACCGCACTACATCGTGCCGGAAATCGAGGCCATCGCCACGGCGACCCTGGTTGAGCTGGAGGCCGAAGGCTTCACGGTCATCCCGACTGCCCGTGCCACGCAACTGACCATGAACCGCGAAGGCATTCGTCGTCTGGCCGCTGAAGAGCTGGACCTGCCGACCTCGCCTTACCATTTCGCCGACACCTTCGAAGACTACAGCAAGGCTGTGCAAGACCTGGGCTTCCCGTGTGTGGTCAAACCGGTCATGAGTTCTTCGGGCAAAGGCCAGAGCCTGCTGCGCACCGCTGACGACGTCCAGAAAGCCTGGGACTACGCGCAGGAAGGTGGCCGCGCCGGTAAAGGCCGCGTGATCATCGAAGGCTTCATCGATTTCGACTACGAAATCACCCTGCTGACCGTGCGCCATGAGGGCGGCACTACGTTCTGCGCGCCGGTTGGCCATCGTCAGGAGAAGGGCGACTATCAGGAATCCTGGCAGCCGCAAGCCATGAGCCCGGTTGCGCTGGCTGAATCCGAGCGCGTTGCCAAGGCTGTGACTGAAGCGCTGGGTGGTCGCGGGCTGTTCGGGGTGGAGTTGTTCATCAAGGGCGACAAGGTGTGGTTCAGCGAAGTGTCGCCGCGCCCCCACGACACTGGCCTGGTGACCCTGATCTCTCAGGACCTTTCGCAGTTTGCACTGCACGCCCGGGCGATTCTGGGGTTGCCGATCCCGTTGATCCGCCAGTTCGGGCCATCGGCTTCAGCGGTGATCCTGGTGGAAGGGCAGTCGACCCAGACCACTTTCGCCAACCTGGGCGCTGCCCTGAGCGAGCCGGATACCGCGCTGCGTCTGTTCGGCAAGCCAGAGGTCAATGGTCAGCGCCGCATGGGCGTAGCCCTGGCCCGTGACGAGTCCATCGAAGCTGCCCGCGCCAAGGCGACCCGTTCGTCTCAGGCGGTGAAGGTTCAGTTGTAAGATTCAGCTAGCCCTTGTAGGAGCTGCCGCAGGCTGCGAAGACCCTGTCATGGTGTTCGCAGCCTTCGGCAGCTCCTACAGGTTTCTGCGATCAATCAGGCAATCTTGTCCAGATCCGCATCGCGGGTTTCTTTGAGGCACAGCACAGCAATCACGCTGATCAATGCGGCCGCTGATACATACCCTCCGACCCAGCTCAAACCACCCATCGCCACCAGCTTCTGGGCGAAGAAAGGTGCGACTGAGGCGCCGACGATTCCTCCCAGGTTGTAAGCCGCTGATGCTCCGGTGTAGCGAACCCGCGTCGGGAACAACTCGGGCAGCATGGCCCCCATGGGGGCGAAGGTCACGCCCATCAGGAACAGCTCGATACACAGGAACAGTGCGACTGCCCAGGTCGTGCCGTGGGTCAGCAGCGGTTCCATGGTGAAGCCGGAGAGGATTGCCAGCACGCCACCAATGATCAGCACCGGACGTCGTCCGAAACGATCGCTGGCCCAGCCGGCAAGTGGCGTGGCCGCCGCCATGAACAGCACGGCGAAGCACAGCAGGGCCAGGAAGGTTTCCCGGCTGTAGCCCAGGGTCGAAACGCCATAGCTCAGGGAAAATACCGTCGAGATGTAAAACAGCGCGTAGCAGACCACCATCGACGCGGCACCCAGCAGCATCGGCGCCCAGTACTGGCTGAACAGCTCCACCAGCGGCATTTTGACTCGTTCGTGGCGGGCGATGGCATTGGCGAAGATCGGGGTTTCTTCCAGTTTCAGGCGCACATACAGGCCGACCATCACCAATACTGCGCTGAGCAGAAACGGAATCCGCCAGCCCCATGAGCGAAACTGCTCATCATCCAGCGTCATGGCCAGGGTCAGGAACAAACCATTGGCGGCCAGGAAGCCAATGGAAGGGCCCAGTTGCGGGAACATGCCGAACCAGGCGCGTTTGCCTTTGGGCGCATTTTCCGTGGCGAGCAGTGCTGCGCCGCCCCATTCACCACCCAGCCCCAGGCCCTGGCCGAAACGCAGCACGCACAACAGGATCGGAGCCCAGGCGCCAATCGTTGCGTAGCCCGGCAACACGCCGATCAAGGTGGTACAAACGCCCATCAACAGCAAGGAAGCCACCAGCGTTGATTTGCGTCCGATGCGATCGCCGAAATGGCCAAACAGTGCCGAGCCCAGCGGCCGCGCCAGGAAGGCGATGCCGAAAGTCAGAAACGCCGACAGCATCTGCGCCGTGCCGGAGGTCTGCGGGAAAAACACCGGCCCGATCACCAGCGCAGCGGCAGTGGCGTAGACATAAAAGTCATAAAATTCGATGGCGGTGCCGATGAAGCTGGCGGTGGCGACGCGGGTCGCCGAGTTGGCCGGTTTGGCCGGAGCAAGGTCGTTCTCTTGAACGGCAGAAGTCGTCGTCATACGGGTATCCCTGACAGTCATCTCGCCTGTCGATGGTCGTCAACGATGACGAGCCACGGCGGCAAACATTAATTATTGTGGGTACAGCGCTGATCAGGTTAGCCCGGATAAGGGCGGGTGGCGTTGGTGATGCCAGGGTAGGGCACTGACCAGATGCAAGCTCGGGCGTTTCAGGCTGAGTGACTGGCCGGATCACAGGCGGTGCGGGTAGCACACGGATCGGCGGGCTGGATAAGCCCGTCGATTATAGGAAGGCGACCCTGCGCATAACAAGGGCCTGACAGCGCTTTAATTGACGGCGCGGCTTGAGGTGTTCTGCCACATCAGCACCCGGCTGACACGGTTGTCCTCGGTCTGCAGGATTTCCAGTCGATACGGGCCGATCTTCAGGCAGACGGCGCTTTCCGGGATGGTTTCCAGTGCTTCGGTCACCAGCCCGTTCAGGGTTTTCGGGCCGTCTGACGGCAGATGCCAGCCCAGGCTTTTATTCAGATCACGGATCGATGCCGCGCCATCAACCACCAGGCGGCCATCGGCCTGCGGGTGAATGTGCGGGTTATCCAGCGTCTGTTCATTTTCGAATTCGCCGACGATTTCTTCGAGAATGTCTTCCAGGCTGACGATGCCCAGGACTTCACCATATTCATCCACCACCACACCCAAACGGCGTTGCTGCTTGTGGAAGTTCAGCAACTGCAATTGCAGCGGCGTGCTTTCCGGCACGAAATAAGGCTCGTAGCAGGCGGCCAGCAACGCTTCCTTGGTCAACTGCGCTTGTGGCAGCAGGTGGCTGATCTGTCGTGTATTAAGTACGCCTTGAACCTGGTTGATATCGTTGTGATAGACCGGCAGGCGGGTGTGTCGGGAAATGATCAGGCGCTCGATGATCTGCTCGATGGAGTCGTCCAGATTGACGCCATCCACTTCACTGCGGGGCACGAGGATGTCATTGACGGTAATGCTGTCCAGCGCGTGGATGCCCGAGAGCACGGGCGAGCGGTCAGGGTGATGCTCGTTGACGCCGTCGTGATGCACATCGTGTACATCTTGCGGCAATTCCAGGTCAGGATCCTGTTGTGCGGCGGGTTGCTGTTGTCTGGCGAAAGGGCGCAGCAGATTGCTGGCGACGACGCTGAACACCCAGGCCAGGGGCCAGACCATCTTCATCGGCAGGCGCAACAGGCCGTTTGCCATGTGCACAATCGCCGCCGGATGGCGCGCTGCAAGCCTGCGCGGGATGAGTTCGGCGAAGATCAGCGTCACGCTGGTCACTGTGATCCAGGCGAAGGTCGGGCCGTTGTACAGCCAGTAATTGACTGACAGCAGAGTGGCGATGACCGTGACCAGTACCTTGACCAGCGTATTGCTGAAAATCAGGCTGGCCAGCTTGAATTCAAGCCTTGGGAGCGCAGCGCTGATGCGTCGGTCGGCTCTGCGTAACACCCTGAGCTGCTGATGAGCGGCTTCGATGGCGGTAAACAGTGCAGACCAGAGGATCAGCAGGACTACGACGCCCAGCAGAGGGCCGATTGGCAAATTATCCATAATCAGCGGGCCGTCAGATGTGCAGAATGAATTCGCGTACCAGCTTGCTGCCGAAATAGGCCAGCATCAGCAGGCAAAAACCGCCCAGAGTCCAGCGGATAGCCTTGTGCCCGCGCCAGCCGAGCCGGTTGCGACCCCACAGCAGCACACTGAAAACCACCCAGGCCAGACAGGCCAGCAGAGTCTTGTGCACCAGGTGCTGGGCGAACAGGTTTTCGACAAACAGCCAGCCGGAAATCAACGACAGCGACAGCAGCGCCCAGCCGGCCCAGAGGAAGCCGAACAGCAGGCTTTCCATGGTTTGCAGGGGCGGGAAATTCTTGATCAGCCCGGATGGGTGCTTGTGTTTGAGCTGGTAATCCTGGACCAGCAGCAGCAAGGCCTGGAACACCGCGATGGTGAACATGCCGTAGGCAAGGATTGAAAGCAGGATATGGCTGAGGATGCCGGGTTCTTCAACAATGGGTTGCACCGTACCTGCTGGGGCGAATTGCGCCAGCAGCACCGTGATCAATCCCAGCGGGAACAGCAGCACCAGCAGGTTTTCCACCGGGATGCGCACGGTGGCCAGCAGCGTCAGCGCGATGACCGCCACCGCGATCAGGCTGGCGGCGCTGAAGAAGTCCAGCCCAAGCCCGATAGGGCGGATCAACTGCGAGAACAGTCCGAACGCATGCGCAACCACTGCCAGCGTTCCAAGCAGGCAAAGCAGCCGTTTGTCGGCGCGTGTGGCCTGGCTGAGGCGGATGCCCTGATAGATTGTCGCAGCGGCATAAAGGCAGGCGGCGGCGAGGCTGGGTAGCAGGCTGGGTGGCAAAGGGAACATAAATCCTGATGGACGGGCCGCAAAGGCGCTGAGTTTGGCATAGAACCGACATTTCACGAAAGACCACAGAAGCAGACTCCGTAGTGTCCGTCCAGCGGAGTCTTCGCTATAATCCGCGACCTGCTCAAGCCGCAGGCTCGCCGAGCGCCATATTTATTACGGGCCGGGCCGCACCAACCGGGGTTCAACACGAGCCTGAAAGGATCGCGCATGTTTGAAAATCTGACAGACCGTCTCTCGCAGACGCTGCGCCATGTCACTGGCAAGGCGAAGCTGACCGAGGACAACATCAAAGACACCTTGCGCGAAGTGCGTATGGCTTTGCTCGAAGCCGACGTCGCCTTGCCGGTGGTCAAAGACTTCGTCAACAAGGTCAAGGAGCGCGCTGTCGGCACGGAAGTGTCCCGCAGCCTGACGCCAGGCCAGGCGTTCGTGAAGATCGTCCAGGCTGAACTGGAAGACATGATGGGGGCCGCCAACGAAGAGTTGAGCCTGGCCGTCACGCCTCCGGCGGTCATTCTGATGGCAGGTTTGCAGGGTGCGGGTAAAACCACCACTGCGGGCAAGCTGGCCAAGTTTCTCAAAGAGCGCAAAAAGAAAACCGTCATGGTGGTCTCGGTGGACGTTTACCGTCCTGCGGCCATCAAGCAGCTTGAAACCCTGGCCAACGACATCGGCGTCACGTTCTTCGCCTCCGATATCAGCCAGAAGCCGATTGATATCGCTCAGGCGGCTATCAAGGAAGCGAAGCTCAAGTTCATCGACGTGGTCATTGTCGATACCGCCGGTCGTCTGCACATCGACGTCGAGATGATGGGCGAGATCCAGGAATTGCACACCGCGCTCAAGCCTGCTGAAACCCTGTTCGTGGTTGACGCCATGACCGGCCAGGATGCAGCCAACACGGCCAAGGCATTCGGCGATGCGTTGCCGCTGACCGGTGTGATCCTGACCAAGGTCGATGGCGATGCCCGTGGCGGTGCGGCGTTGTCCGTGCGTGCCATCACCGGCAAGCCGATCAAGTTCATCGGTATGGGCGAGAAGAGCGACGCGCTCGAACCGTTCCACCCGGACCGTATCGCTTCACGCATCCTGGGCATGGGCGACGTGCTCAGCCTGATCGAGCAGGCCGAACAGACCCTCGATAAGGACAAGGCCGACAAACTGGCCAAAAAGCTGAAGAAGGGCAAAGGCTTCGACCTCGAAGACTTCCGTGACCAGCTGCAACAAATGAAGAACATGGGCGGCCTTGGCGGGCTCATGGACAAACTGCCGAGCATCGGCGGCGTCAATCTGTCGCAAATGGGCAATGCCCAGGGCGCCGCAGAGAAACAGTTCAAGCAGATGGAAGCCATCATCAATTCCATGACACCGGCCGAGCGTCGTGACCCGGAGCTGATCAGCGGTTCGCGCAAGCGTCGCATCGCCATGGGTTCGGGTACTCAGGTCCAGGACATCGGGCGTCTGATCAAGCAGCACAAACAGATGCAGAAGATGATGAAAAAATTCTCCGCCAAAGGCGGAATGCAGAAAATGATGCGCGGCATGGGCGGAATGTTGCCCGGCGGCGGCATGCCGAAGATGTGATGTACGGCGTGCGGAGTCATCTGCGCGCCACAGCACTGGGAGCTGAACCTCCCGCAAATGCCCGCCTGGCGGGCTCACACCAGCCGTCGATACTGGCGGTTCCTTGGCAAATCTTGATGGCATGCCGATAGGCGCCGGAAAAAGACATTTGCAAAAGTCCGGATATTCCTTAGAATATGCGGCCTTTCGGGCACCTATGCCCGCTGTGCATCTTAGATTTGCAGCACCGACTACAGGAACGATGTTCAATGCTAACCATTCGTCTTGCCCTGGGCGGCTCCAAAAAGCGCCCGTTTTACCACCTGACTGTTACCGATAGCCGCAATGCGCGCGACGGTTCACACAAAGAGCAGATTGGCTTCTTCAACCCGGTTGCCCGTGGTCAGGAAGTTCGTTTGTCCGTGAACGAAGAGCGCGTTAACTATTGGTTGAGCGTAGGTGCACAAACTTCCGAGCGCGTTGCTCAGTTGTTGAAAGAACACGCCAAGACCAAGGTCGCGGCCTGAGCAATATGAACGCGGCGCCAACGACTGCCGACGACTTGATCGTCATTGGCAAGATTTACTCGGTTCATGGCGTTCGCGGCGAAGTGAAGGTTTTTTCCTTTACTGATCCGATTGGAAACCTGTTGGATTACAAAACCTGGACGCTTCGGCGCGAAGGCAGCGTTAAACAGGTAGAGCTGGTCAGTGGACGCTTGCAAAACAAGTTCCTGGTCGCAAAGCTCAAAGGTCTCGATGACCGTGAAGAGGCTCGTCTTCTGTCCGGTTTCGAAATCTGCGTGCCGCGTAACCTGTTCCCTGATCTGACTGACGGCGAGTACTACTGGTACCAGCTCGAAGGTCTTAAGGTCATCGACCAACTTGGGCAATTGCTCGGGAAAATCGATCACCTGTTAGAGACTGGCTCGAACGATGTAATGGTGGTCAAGCCCTGCGCAGGCAGCCTGGATGATCGCGAACGCCTGTTGCCCTATACAGAGCAATGCGTGTTGGCAGTCGATCTGGTCGCCGGCGAGATGAAGGTGGATTGGGACGCGGACTTCTAAGCAATGGCTAGCCTGCGCATAGAAGTGATCAGTCTGTTTCCCGAGATGTTTTCCGCCATCAGCGATTACGGCATTACCAGCCGTGCGGTGAAACAGGGGCTGTTGCAGCTCACCTGTTGGAATCCGCGGGACTACACCACGGATCGACATCACACTGTGGACGATCGCCCATTTGGCGGTGGCCCGGGCATGGTGATGAAGATCAAGCCCCTTGAAGATGCTCTGGTTCAGGCCAGGCAAGCGGCAGGGGATGCGGCGAAGGTTATTTACCTGTCGCCACAAGGCCGCCAACTGAATCAGTCTGCGGTACGCGAACTGGCGCAGGAGGAAGCGATTATCCTCATCGCCGGTCGTTATGAAGGCATTGACGAGCGTTTCATTGAAGCTCATGTCGATGAAGAGTGGTCGATTGGTGACTATGTACTTTCCGGTGGCGAGCTGCCGGCGATGGTACTGATCGATGCGGTTACGCGACTGCTGCCTGGAGCTTTAGGGCATGCGGATTCCGCGGAGGAAGATTCCTTCACGGATGGTCTGCTGGATTGCCCGCATTACACCCGACCGGAGGTGTATGTGGATCAGCGTGTTCCCGACGTGTTACTGAGTGGTAATCACGCACACATCCGGCGTTGGCGTTTACAGCAGTCCCTTGGGCGGACCTATGAACGACGCGCCGATCTTCTGGAAAGCCGCTCGCTTTCTGGAGAAGAGAAGAAGCTGCTCGCGGAATACATCCGCGAACGGGACGATAGTTAACGTATCGATGGTAGATCCGACGATTTACCTTAGGAGCACAGCATGACTAACAAAATCATTCTTGCACTCGAAGCAGAGCAGATGACCAAAGAGATCCCTACCTTTGCCCCGGGCGACACTGTTGTCGTTCAGGTGAAAGTGAAGGAAGGCGACCGCGCACGTCTGCAAGCGTTCGAAGGCGTAGTAATTGCCAAGCGTAACCGTGGCGTGAACAGTGCTTTCACTGTTCGTAAGATCTCCAACGGTGTTGGCGTTGAGCGTACTTTCCAGACTTACAGCCCGCAAATCGACAGCCTGGCTGTGAAACGTCGCGGTGACGTTCGCAAAGCCAAACTGTACTACCTGCGTGACCTGTCCGGTAAAGCAGCTCGCATCAAGGAAAAACTGTCCTGAGTACAGTTTCCTGATGCAAAAAAAGGCAGCCTTCGGGCTGCTTTTTTGTGCCTGGAGTTTTATTGTTTCCGGCCTGTGATGCCCACGCTCCAATGCACAAGCGCGAATACCTATGTCTGCTATTGATGACCCTCTGATCGACCGTTTTCTCGATGCCCTCTGGTTGGAGAAAGGCCTGTCGGATAACACCCGCGATGCCTATCGCAGCGATCTGGCGCTGTTCAACGGCTGGCTGCAGGAGCAGGGGCTGGCACTGATCAATGTCGGGCGCGAAGCCATCCTTGATCATCTCGCCTGGCGTGTGGATAAAGCCTACAAGCCGCGCTCCACCGCCCGTTTTCTTTCCGGGGTGCGTGGTTTTTATCGCTACCTGCTGCGGGAAAAGTTGATCGCCATCGATCCCACCCTGCAAGTCGACATGCCGCAGCTCGGCAGACCATTGCCCAAATCCCTGTCCGAAGCCGATGTTGACGCGCTATTGGCCGCACCTGACCTGAGCGAAGCCATTGGTCAGCGGGACAAAGCCATGCTCGAAGTGCTTTACGCCTGCGGTCTGCGGGTGACTGAACTGATCAGCCTCACGCTGGAGCAGGTCAATCTGCGCCAGGGTGTGCTGCGGGTCATGGGCAAGGGCAGCAAGGAGCGGTTGGTGCCCATGGGCGAAGAGGCGATTGTCTGGATCGAACGTTACATGCGCGGCGCCCGGGATGAGTTGCTCGGCGGGCGCCCCAGCGACGTGCTGTTCCCAAGCCAGCGGGGCGAGCAGATGACCCGCCAGACCTTCTGGCACCGCATCAAGCATCAGGCGATGGTTGCAGGCATCAGCAAGTCGCTTTCACCCCACACCTTGCGCCACGCGTTCGCCACCCACTTGCTCAACCATGGCGCCGACTTGCGCGTGGTGCAGATGCTGCTCGGTCACAGCGACCTGTCGACCACACAGATTTACACCCATGTTGCCCGTGCCCGCCTGCAGGACCTGCACAGCAAGCATCACCCTCGGGGCTGAAGCGAAAAAATACCGACAAAATCAGAACAGTCTTGCATCACGGCGGGTCGGTGTTACGGGGCTTATGTGGTAGTCTTTTGCGGTTTCGCAGATGCAGGCGCATGTCCGTTTTTTCAGATGCAGCCTCTCTGCCCGCCGCCCGAGGAGTTTTCATGCGCGTGACCCAGATTATCGCCGTCGCAGCCGTTGCGTTGGCCAGTACCTTCAGCATGTTCGCCCAGGCCGATGCCGCCGCCGACCAAGCAATTCGCAAGACCCTTGATTCGCTCAAACTCGAACTCCCGATCGAAAGCATTGGTGCCAGCCCTCTGAACGGGTTGTACGAGGTCAAGCTCAAGGGTGGCCGTGTCCTTTACGCCAGCCCCGACGGTCAGTTCGTGATGCAGGGTTACCTGTTCCAGATTCAGGATGGCAAGCCTGTCAACCTGACCGAGAAGACCGAACGCCTGGCCATCGCCAAAACCATCAACGGTATTCCTACCGCTGAAATGGTGGTCTACCCGGCCATTGGCGAGACCAAATCCCATATCACGGTGTTCACTGACACCACCTGCCCGTATTGCCACAAGCTGCACGCTGAAGTGCCGCAGTTGAACAAAATGGGCATTGAAGTGCGCTACGTTGCCTTCCCGCGCCAGGGCCTGGGTTCTCCGGGTGACGAACAGTTGCAGGCCGTGTGGTGCTCCAAGGATCGCAAGGGCGCCATGGACCTGATGGTCGATGGCAAGGACATCAAGGCCGCCAAGTGCGCCAACCCGGTGACCAAACAATTTGAAATGGGCCAATCGATCGGCGTGAACGGCACGCCGGCCATCGTCTTGGCTGACGGCCAGTTGATTCCGGGTTACCAACCCGCTGCACAAGTGGCCAAACTGGCGCTCGGCGCCAAATAAACCAGCGCGTCCATTGACCGTTGGGTAAATAGAGAGCTGCACGGGCATGTGCAGCTGTTTTCCACGGCTGGCGCTGCGCCGGCCGTTTTACGGGGAGTTCAGAGTGAATCCGGTCAAAGTAGGCATCTGTGGGCTGGGTACTGTCGGTGGCGGTACCTTCAACGTACTTCAGCGTAACGCCGAGGAGATTGCCCGCCGTGCCGGGCGTGGAATCCAAGTGGCGCAAATTGCCATGCGTACGCCAAACCCCAACTGCCAGATTACCGGTACACCGACCACCAGCGACGTTTTCGCGGTGGCAACCAACCCTGAAATCGATATCGTCATTGAACTGATCGGCGGCTACACCATAGCCCGCGATCTGGTGCTCAAGGCCATTGAAAACGGCAAGCACGTGGTCACTGCCAACAAGGCGCTGATCGCTGTGCACGGTAACGAGATTTTCGCCAAAGCGCGTGAGAAGGGCGTGATCGTAGCGTTTGAAGCTGCGGTTGCTGGCGGTATCCCGGTGATCAAGGCAATTCGTGAAGGCCTGTCGGCAAACCGCATCAACTGGGTCGCCGGGATCATCAACGGCACAGGTAACTTCATCCTCACCGAAATGCGCGAGAAAGGCCGCACTTTCCCGGATGTCCTGGCAGAAGCCCAGGCGCTGGGTTACGCCGAGGCCGATCCAACCTTCGACGTGGAAGGCATCGACGCAGCACACAAGCTGACGATCCTGGCGTCCATTGCGTTCGGCATTCCGCTGCAGTTCGGCAAGGCTTACACCGAAGGCATCACCCAGCTGACCACGGCTGACGTGAACTACGCCGAAGCCCTGGGTTATCGCATCAAGCACCTGGGTGTGGCGCGCAGCACGGCGGCAGGTATCGAGCTGCGGGTTCACCCGACGCTGATCCCGGCCGACCGCCTGATCGCCAACGTCAACGGCGTGATGAACGCTGTGATGGTCAATGGCGACGCCGCTGGTTCGACGCTGTTCTACGGCGCTGGGGCGGGCATGGAGCCCACCGCTTCGTCGGTGATCGCTGATCTGGTGGACGTGGTGCGGGCCATGACCTCCGACCCGGAAAACCGCGTACCGCACCTGGCGTTCCAGCCCGACTCGCTGTCCGCCCATCCGATTCTGTCCATCGACGCCTGTGAAAGCGCGTATTACCTGCGCATTCAGGCCAAGGATCACCCCGGTGTCCTGGCCCAGGTGGCGAGCATCCTGTCGGAGCGGGGCATCAACATCGAATCGATCATGCAGAAAGAAGTCGAAGAGCAGGACGGCCTGGTGCCGATGATTCTGATCACTCATCGGGTGATCGAGCATCACATGAACGATGCGATCCAGGCACTGGAAGCATTGCAGGACGTGGTTGGCCCGGTGGTTCGGATCCGCGTTGAACATCTCAATTAATTATTAGCTGCAAGCTGTCAGCTGCAAGCTGCAAGTGAGGGCAGACCGCTTTTTACTTGTAGCTTGAGGCTTGAAGCTTGTAGCTCAAACCGAAGGTTTGAAATCCTATGCGCTATATCAGTACCCGCGGCCAGGCGCCGGCCCTGAATTTCGAAGATGTGCTGCTGACAGGTCTGGCCAGCGATGGCGGCCTGTACGTTCCGGAAAACCTGCCGCGCTTCACTCAGGAAGAAATCGCTTCCTGGGCAGGTCTGCCGTATCACGAGCTGGCGTTCCGGGTGATGCGCCCGTTTGTGACGGGCAGCATTCCCGATGCGGACTTCAAGAAGATCCTCGAAGAAACCTACGGCGTGTTCACCCACAGTTCGATTGCGCCGCTGCGTCAGCTGAACGGCAACGAGTGGGTGCTGGAGCTGTTCCACGGCCCGACCCTGGCGTTCAAGGACTTTGCGCTGCAATTGCTGGGTCGTCTGCTGGATTACGTGTTGGCCAAGCGTGGCGAGCGCGTGGTGATTATTGGCGCCACGTCGGGTGATACCGGCTCTGCTGCCATCGAAGGCTGTCGCAAGTGCGACAACGTCGACATCTTCATCCTGCACCCGAACAACCGGGTCTCCGACGTTCAGCGTCGGCAGATGACCACGATTTTCGGCGACAACATCCACAACATCGCCGTGGAAGGCAACTTCGACGACTGCCAGGAAATGGTCAAGAACAGCTTCGCTGACCAGAGCTTCCTCAAGGGCACTCGTCTGGTCGCGGTCAACTCGATCAACTGGGCGCGGATCATGGCCCAGATCGTTTACTACTTCCACGCCTCCCTGCAGTTGGGCGGGCCAGCTCGTTCGGTATCGTTCTCGGTGCCAACCGGCAACTTCGGCGATATCTTCGCCGGTTACCTGGCGCGCAACATGGGCCTGCCGATCAATCAATTGATCGTGGCCACCAACCGCAACGACATCCTGCATCGCTTCATGAGCGGTAATCAGTATGTCAAGGAAACCCTGCACGCGACCCTGTCGCCGTCCATGGACATCATGGTGTCGTCAAACTTCGAGCGTTTGCTGTTCGACATGCACGGCCGAAATGGCGCGGCCATCGCTGGCTTGATGGACACCTTCAAGCAGGGCGGCGGTTTCAGTGTTGAGGACGAGCGCTGGACTGAAACACGCAAACTGTTCGACTCCCTGGCAGTCAGCGATGAGCAGACCTGCGAGACCATCGCTGAGGTTTTTGCTCAGACAGGCGAGCTTCTCGACCCGCATACCGCCATCGGTGTGAAAGCTGCACGTGCTTGCCGACGCAGCCTGGATACGCCAATGGTGATTCTCGGGACGGCTCATCCGGTGAAATTCCCCGAAGCGGTGGAGAAAGCCGGTGTAGGAAAAGCGCTTGAGCTACCTGCACATTTGTCTGATTTGTTCGAGCGTGACGAACGCTGCACTGTTTTGCCAAATGACCTGAAAGCCATACAGGCCTTCGTCAGCCAGCATGGCAACCGGGGCAAACCGTTGTAATCGTATAGCCGTGTAACAACTTAAGGCCCGCCCACCCGCGGGCCTTCTCATTTGCGCATGCCACACTTTGGAGGTGAATCACTTACGGATGAGTCAGTTGTTGTGAATAAAGCAAGCAAGTGGAGCGTGATCTGGGGTAACCGCGTCGCGCCGGTCAAGAGCACTTTTGGAGTGCTGTCATTTTTGATGGTCCTGCTGTTCAGTCAGCAAGGCCATGCGTTGTACAGTCTGCCGTTCAACCTGGCGGCACCCTTTGTCGCCGTGGATCCTCTGGAGCTTTCAACGACCGATCGCCAGTGGCTGGAGAAGCAGGCAGTCCTGAAGATAGGTATCGCGACGCTGGATTATGAGCCGATTGATATCGCCAGTGACCGCAACCTCTACCAGGGCATCAGTGCTGATTACCTGGCCCTTATCGGCAGCAAGCTGGGCATCAGAATGCAGGTGGTGGGTTTCGCCAAGGCTGACGACGCCGTCGCGGCCTTGCGCAATGGTGCGATAGACATCATCAGTGTCGCCAACAATTACGAGCGTGGTTTTGAACAGCTTCGGCTATCCAAGGGCTATCTTGCAGATCGCTCGGTGGTGGTGACGCGTGGCGCAGGTTCCGAACTCGCTGAGAGGCTCAAGGGCAACACAGTGGTGGTGCTCGACGGATATACGAACCAGCAAGTCCTGAGTGCGGCTTATCCCGAGAGCGAAATCATCATCGCGCCGAGCCTGTTCAGCGCCATGGAAGCGGTCAGCCAGGGTGAAGCCGATGCTTTTATCGGCAATGAGGTCATCGCACGTTCGTACCTCTCGTTGCGTCCTTATCTGGGGCTTCGGATCCATTCCGACAGTGCTTTACCCCAGGATGCCTTTTCGTTTGCAGTACGCGACGGGCAGACGCCGTTGTTGGCACTGATTGATGCCGCGTTGGGCAGCATGGGGCCGTCTATCAATCGTGAAGTGCTTTCACGCTGGACGCTCGGGCTGGGCGCTGATGTGGCCAGCCAGCGCGTGGCCTTGAATCGCAGCGAGCGGGAATGGCTAACCCGGCACCCGGTTGTCACCATCGCCTCCGATCAGCACCCACCCTACATTTATCGCGATAAAGACGGGCAATGGGTCGGTTTGAATATCGATGTACTGAGGCGGATATCCCGGATGACCGGCCTGCAGTTCGTGCACAAAGAGGTCGCCTCGATCACTGAGACCTACGATCTTTTACGCAGCGGGCAGGCGCAGATGAACACCGTTCTTGGAGAGAACGCCGAGCGCAGAAAGCTGCTCAATTTTAGCCATTCATTCGGAGGCAACAGCTGGGTATTTGTTGTCAAGTCAGATCAGCCTTCGCCGCGCTCGTTGAGTGAGCTGACCGGCAAGACCCTGGCGCTACCGGCCCGGCACGCTCTTGAGGCAGACATCAAACGGGATTTTCCGGGGATAAAACTGCTGCTGGTTGAAAATTACAGCGAGGCCCGCAGGTTGGTACGCTCTGGTGAAGCAGCGGCCACTATCCAGAATGAAGCGGGGGCTCATCTGTCCACGCCAGGTCAGCTCAAGGTCGGGCGCAGTGTTGAAGGCTGGTGGTCGCCAGACAGATTTTCCGTCATCAAATCGCACCCACAGCTGCTCAGCATTCTCAACAAAAGCCTGGAAGAGTTCCCGGTGGCCGAGATGCGGGCAATACGCAGCAAGTGGCTGTCAGCCCTGGCTCCGCAGCCGTCAATCTGGAGCCGGGTTCCGAGCTGGCTTTACTGGTTATTGGTGCTGGCCGTCCTGATGGTGTTCGTTTCCCTGGTCTGGAGCAGTCGCCTCAAGGTGCAGATAAAACAGCGCCTTAAAGCTGAAGAGGCCCTGCGGGATCAGTTGGCCTTCAAGCATGCTCTGCTCGATGGCATCCCGAACCCGATTTACGTCCGAGACCTGAACGGGCGGTTGATCTCGTGCAATCGCAGTTACGAGCAGAGCCTGGGTGTCAGCTTCGAGCAAATGAATGGACGTCGTCTGATCGATATCGAATTGATCCCTGGTGAAATCTCCGAACAGCTGCACGGCGACTACCTCCAGCTGCTCGCAACGCGGCAGCCGATTTTTGCTGACCGTAGCATGACGCTGCCTGGCAAACACATCGATGTCTTGCATTGGTCTGTGCCCTTATATCGAGCCGATGGCGAGCTTCAAGGATTACTCAGTGGCTGGAGTGATGTCACCGAAAGCAAACGACTTGAGAGGCAATTGCTGGAAGCGAAGTTGCTTGCAGGCCAGGCCTCAGCGCTAAAGGCCGGAAACCTGTAGCGCGTTCAGCTGTATTTTTTTTGCAGGTACATCAGCAGCCCTACGTCGGTGGTGAGCCTGAGCTTGCGCATCGCACTTATTTTCTGGGCGCTGACGGTCTGTTTGCTGCGATTGAGTTGCTCGGCAATCTTGCCGACCGACGCACCGCCGGCGAACAGCTTCAAGACCTCCTGTTCGCGTGGCGAAAGTTGTTCCAGTGTCTTGGGCCTGGCTTTCTCCTGTTGCAGTGCCTCAAGCATCGCATTGCGCACGGAGAAGGCGATGTACGGACGATCCCTGCGAATGGACGCGATCGCGGCGGGCAGTTCTTCGAGCACTTGGGTCTTGCTCATCACCCCCTTGACCTTGAGCCTGAGAATGGCCCGCAGCAGTTCACCGTCCTTGACCGCGGTGACCACCAGGATGCTCAGCTCTGGAAACTCCTTGCGGATATCGGCCAGCCATTCCAGATCGGCGGCGTGCTGATCGGCAGGCATCAACAGGTCGGTGATCAGCATGTCGGGGGTGTGCTCGCGCAGCAATTGCAGTCGCTGCTCGACGGACACCGCCTGCCCCACCACCTGTGCGTCCTGTAATTGCTCGGCCACCACCTGAAGGCCAAGGCTGAAGATCGGATTATCGCCGGCCAGGAGAATGCGTAGAGGTTGATCGGAAAAGTCGCTCAAGCTGTGCTCCATTGCGTCTGAACGCCTCAGTGAAATGAGGTGCAGAGAATCGCAGTTGTAGCCCTTGAGAATTAGCGGGAGCAGCCTGGCCGGCTGTAGGAAAGGGTCAGGATCTTGAAGGATGCGTCCTACAGACAAATCCCTGAGGGGCGGGCGGGTTTTCTATCTGTCACATTGGGCAGGCATGCTCGGCGTATGCATCACGTGACCGTCCAGAACTTTCTGTGAGTGCCGATGGTCATTGATAAGCACCTTTGCATTCAAACTGTTGAGTGGTGAACCCGATGGAAAATATCAGCTTACTGCTAAGCGAAGCGTTGACGCCGTACCAGGCTGATCTGGGTCCGGCCGGGCTGCTGGGCGAACGCCTCGTGTCGCTCAAGGATGCAGCCGGTGTTGTGGTGATCAAACGCACATTCTCGGCCGCGCAGTTGAGTGATAAACGCCAGCTCACTGACGTCGTAGACGGTCTGCGTCGTGACCTGATGGTGGCTGAGGGGCGTATCGAACCCTGCGTGATTGCAGCCATGCGCCATGCCGCGCTCAATCGCCCCCTCATTGCCGCGCCGTCTTTCGCCTGAGTGATTTTGTCAAAGCGGTATCGGAACCTAATGGTCCGCAGGCGTTCTGAATATTTACGGCAGGTTCAAGCATTGTGCTCCGGTGATTGATGCCTGCCGTACTGGTCCAGATGACCACGGTTTACCCCGAGTAGTCTCCCCGCTGCTCGGGGTTTCTTTTTTTGCGCCCGGCAATCGGGCGTCAGCGCGGTTCAAGATTTCACTTTCCTGGCTTTCCGAAAAACGCCTTGGCGTCCTGCAGGTATTCCTTGCGCTGCTGCGACGGCAGCCATTGGGCGTAGAGGTCGATCAGCCTGGTTTCACGCAGCACACGCATTTCGCGGTTGATGATGTCCATGGCCTGTCTGCCTTGCGGCGTGTTCGTGCAGCCGATGTGGGTGAACTGATACTTGGGCACGCCCTTGACCGGCAAGAACGTCAGGTCCTGATCCACCATGCCCTGCTGCTGAGCCTGATAGCGCGCTTCGGGCCAATAACTGATCAGGGCATCCAGACGCCCCATGCGCTCCATCTGTAACAGGCTGCCAATGGCGTCGTTGCCGTAATGCAGGCTCAGCTCATCCTGCGGGACGCTGTTCAGGATCGGGTCGATGACCAGGCCGTAGCTGCGCTCGGCGACAATCCCCACCCTGACCGACTTGCTTTCCAGCAGCGCCGCCAGATCGATGGATTTGCCATCCATGAAGGGTGCGAACTTCTGGAAGTCGTGGCGCTGAATGATCAGCCCATTGCTGCGCACTGCGTATATCGGGATGGAGAAGGTGATGATCTTCGCCCGCTCCGGCGTCCAGAGCAGCGTCGGGTCACAAGTGAATGACTCTTCCCGTAGCATCTGCATGCCCCGCGCGCGATTGACCCGCAAAAGTTGATGCTCGTACTCCGGCATGCGCGCCGTGAGCAGTGGCAGCAGTTGATCAATGGCGCCCTTGCCCTCGTCGGGGCCGGAAAATATCGTGACCGGCGGCATGTCGCGCAGTAGCCAGATCAGGGTGTCCCTGGCGTAGCTTGTGCCTGGCGGGCCGAGGGCCAGTGCGAGGGTCAGCACCGCCTTGGTGAGCGGTGAGAGGCGGTAAGGCATTTGCGCTGCTTCCCCGGAAAAAAGGCTGAGTATAGAGCGTCAAATGACGAAAAATGGTTCGCGCTCGAAATCACCATCACCTCTGCCGGGCATGGGATATCGGGGCGCAGAATATCGTCCTGGCCAGTGAACAGGTACTGTCCCGGTCAGATTTTATCCCTGCGTTGCGGGTCCTGGCTCCAGGCGGGCAACCGATCAGCCTGCCCGGGTCGTTCATCGGCCCTGCATCGGGTAGACTTGCCGCCTTTCCTCGTATCTAGAAGCCCGTACATGGCCCAGCCGTCCACGACCTACAAATTCGAACTCAACCTCACCGATCTTGATCGCGGGGTTTACGAAAGCGTCAAACAGACCATCGCGCGCCACCCCTCGGAAACCGAGGAGCGCATGACCGTGCGTTTGCTGGCCTATGCGTTCTGGTACAACGAGCAGCTGTCGTTCGGCCGTGGCTTGTCAGACGTGGATGAGCCCGCGCTCTGGGAAAAAAGCCTGGATGACCGCGTCCTGCACTGGATCGAAGTCGGCCAGCCCGACGCTGACCGCCTGACCTGGTGCTCGCGCCGCACCGAACGCACCAGCCTGTTGGCTTACGGCAGCCTGCGCGTCTGGGAAGGCAAGGTGATCCCGGCGATCAAGAATCTGAAAAACGTCAACATTGCCTCGGTGCCCCAGGAAGTGCTGGAAGTGCTGGCCAAGGACATGCCACGGGTAATCAAGTGGGACGTGATGATCAGCGAAGGGACGATTTTCGTCACCGACGACCGGGGTCAGCATGAAGTGCAGTTGCAATGGTTGGCGGGCGAGCGCGGCTAAAAGCCAGCGGACACGGTATGCAGGACCCTGTAGGAGCGAACTTGTTCGCGAGGCGTCGTACCCTGCGCAATGACAACGTCCGCCTCGCCAACAAGTTGGCTCCTACAGGAAAGCATTTCGATTTAAATATTTTTGCCAGGAATCAGCGAAAACCGCATGCGCATCGAACCTCGTACATTGCCGCAAACCCTGCCTTTTCTGGGCGATTTGCCGCCTTTGCTGACCCGGCTGTACGCCGCACGGGGCGTGTTGTCAGAAGCCGAGCTGGATAAAAGCCTGGCGCGGCTTATTCCGTATCAGCAACTCAAGGGCATCGACGCCGCAGTGGATTTGCTGGTGACGGCGCTGAACGAGCGCCAGCGCATTCTCATCGTCGGTGACTTCGACGCGGACGGCGCCACGGCCAGCACCGTCGGCGTACTGGGCCTGAGGTTGCTGGGCGCTGCTCATGTCGACTATCTGGTGCCCAACCGCTTCGAGTATGGCTATGGCCTGACCCCGGAGATTGTCGCCGTGGCGTTGCAGCGCCAGCCGCAATTGCTCATGACCGTCGATAACGGCATTTCCAGCGTCGAAGGCGTGGCCGCGGCCAAGGCCGCCGGGTTGCAGGTGCTGGTCACCGATCACCACTTGCCAGGCCATGAATTGCCGGCCGCTGACGCCATCGTCAACCCCAATCAGCCCGGTTGCACCTTCCCGAGCAAAGCGCTGGCCGGTGTTGGCGTCATCTTCTACGTGTTGATGGCCTTGCGGGCACGTCTGCGGGAAAACGGCTGGTTCGAGGCCAATCAACGCGCGCAGCCTAATCTGGGTGAATTGCTGGATCTGGTTGCGCTGGGCAGTGTGGCTGACGTGGTGCCGCTGGATACCAACAATCGCATCCTGGTGCATCAGGGCCTGATGCGTATTCGTGCCGGTCGCGCGCGTCCTGGCCTCAAAGCAATCCTTGAAGTCGCCCGTCGCGATCACACGCGCATCACCTCCACGGACCTGGGCTTTATCCTCGGCCCGCGGTTGAACGCGGCAGGGCGTCTAGACGACATGAGCCTGGGTATCGAATGCCTGCTCTGCGAAGACGAAACCCTGGCCCGCGAAATGGCCGTGCAGCTGGATGAGCTCAACCAGGACCGCAAATCCATCGAGCAGGGCATGCAGCGCGAAGCCTTGGCCCAGCTCAAGGACCTGCCAGTGGAATCCATGCCGTTCGGGCTGTGTGTGTTCGAGGCAGACTGGCATCAAGGCGTCATCGGTATCCTCGCGTCGCGCCTCAAGGATCGCTATCACCGCCCGACCATCGCGTTCGCCAGCGCAGGCGAGGGCGTGCTCAAGGGTTCGGCGCGCTCTGTGGCGGGGTTCCATATCCGTGATGCGCTGGACGCCGTTGCGGCTCGCCACCCCGAGCTGATCAGCAAGTTTGGCGGGCATGCGATGGCGGCGGGGCTGTCATTGCCTGAAGCCAATTTCCCGGCTTTCGCCCAGGCGTTCGATGAAGAAGTGCGGCGTCAGTTGCAGGAAGAGGACCTGACCGGTCGCTTGCTGTCCGATGGGCCGCTGGCGGTTGAAGAGTTTCATCTGGAACTCGCCCGCGCCCTGCGCAACGCAGGTCCCTGGGGGCAGCATTTCCCGGAGCCGTTGTTCCATGGCGTATTCCAGCTGGTCGAGCAACGGGTCGTGGGCGAGCGGCATTTGAAGATGGTGCTCAAAAGCGAATGCGGCACCGTGAAGCTCGATGCGATTGCCTTCGGTGTTGATCGGGATATTTGGCCGAACCCCAATATTCGTTGGGTCGAGCTGGCCTACAAGCTGGATCTGAATGAGTTTCGTGGCAATGAAACCGTGCAACTGATGGTTGCGCACATCGCGCCGCGCTAGGCGCTGGCAGGTTTTCAGGAGGAACCCCGGGCAGGACGGCATTGTCGACTAGGCTATATGCACCGTTCAACTCCTGCCTGAGAGGTCTCCATGAGCCTGTTGTTAGAACCCTACACATTGCGCCAATTGACCTTGCTCAACCGCATCGCGGTTTCCCCCATGTGTCAGTACTCCTCGGTGGACGGCCTGGCCAACGACTGGCACCTGGTTCATCTGGGCAGTCGCGCGGTCGGCGGCGCCGGGTTGATTTTCACCGAAGCCACCGCCGTCACCGAAGATGGCCGTATCACCCCTGAAGACCTGGGCCTGTGGAACGACGAACAGATCGAAGGCTTGCAGCGCATCACCCGTTTTCTTACCGCTCAGGGCGCTGTCGCCGGGATTCAGCTGGCCCACGCCGGCCGCAAAGCCAGCACCTGGCGCCCATGGCTGGGCAAGTCAGGCAGCATCAAGGCCGATGAGGGTGGCTGGACACCGTGGGGTCCGTCGCCGATTGCCTTCGATCCCAAGCACACCGCGCCTGTGCAACTGAGCGAAGCGCAGATTCAGGAAGTCATTCAGGCGTTCGTTGCCTCGGCCAAGCGTGCGTTGACCGCCGGTTTCAAAGTCGTGGAAGTCCACGCTGCCCACGGTTACCTGCTGCACCAGTTCCTCTCGCCGTTGAGCAACCAGCGCCAGGACAAATATGGCGGTTCGTTCGAAAACCGCATTCGCCTGACCCTGGAAGTGACTCAAGCGGTGCGCGACGTCTGGCCGCAAGAATTGCCGTTGTTTGTGCGGGTTTCTGCCACCGACTGGGTAGAGGATGGCTGGAACCCGGACGAAACCGTCGAGCTGGCTCGTCGCTTGAAAGACCTTGGCGTTGATCTGATCGACGTGTCCTCAGGTGGCACCTCAGCCAATGCGGAAATCCCGGTCGGCCCCGGCTATCAGACCCGTTTCGCCGAGCGCGTGCGCAAGGAGTCCGGCATGGCGACGGGGACGGTCGGCATGATCACCGAACCTGCCCAGGCTGAGCACATTCTGCGCACCGGCCAGGCCGATATCATCCTGCTGGCTCGCGAATTGTTGCGCGACCCGTACTGGCCGTTGCACGCCGATGATGACCTGGGCGGCCGCCAAGCCACCTGGCCCGCGCAATACCAACGCGCAACCCATCGCGATCAGCCGATTCATGAGTCTGATTTGCGCGACTGACAAAAGCTGAAATGCGCTCCTTGTATGTTTGCGGTTTCAACGAATCGAAGCGTTGCGCCTTGAATCGAGTAGCAACAACAGCATTATGGCGCTGCTGAGTCTGGTTCCGTCCTGACGGCCGGGTCACTTTTGTCTAGGCAAAAGTAACCAAAACCGTTGCGCTGGCGTACGGCCCCCGCTTCGCGGCGGTTCCTTCGCTCCGGCACCGTGGGGCGGGCACGCGCCGACGGGCCATCCATGGCCCAACGGCGCTCGCTCGGCATCCATGCCGAGCGACCCACCCCACGGCACCTCCACTCAGCCTCCCGACGCGCATTTTGTGTGGTCTGGGAAATCGCGGCAGGAAAAGCAAAAGCAAATCTGCTTTGCAGATTTATCCAGCATGACGTCTTCCTGACTCACCCTGCTTTTGATTCTCGAGGCCTGCGCAAAACGTAGGGGCGACACAAATTGCGACTTGTGGCCGGCCGAGCGCAGGTATTGCGCAGTGGGTGAACCGGCAAGGATGCCGGTTTAGCCGCACTGGGCCAGGGATGGCCCTTTGCGGCGACCCACGGAGCAATGCCGGAGCGAGGGAATCCCGCGAAGCGGGACCGGACAAAGGAGCGGGACGGTTTTGGTTACTTTTGCCAAGACAAAAGTGACGCGCCGTAAGGGCGCAAAGGTGAATTAGCGTCACCTCCGCTGCTGGATATGCATGGTTTTAGGGCTCTCCCAACAGAGTATCTACAGGTTAGTCGCCAGCGCGGAGCCTCCACTCAATGCTTGAACATCACATGCCTCACCGTGGTGTAGTCCTCCAGCCCGTACATCGACATGTCTTTGCCATAGCCCGAGAGCTTTTGCCCACCGTGGGGCATTTCGCTGACCAGCATGAAGTGGGTGTTCACCCAGGTGCAGCCGTATTGCAGGCGCGCAGCCAGGCGATGGGCGCGGCCGATGTCCTGGGTCCAGACAGATGAAGCCAGCCCGTAATCCGATTCGTTGGCCCACGCCAGAACCTGCGCCTCATCGTCAAAGCGAGTCACGGAAACCACCGGGCCGAACACTTCGCGACGCACGATCTCGTCATCCTGCTGTGCATCAGCAATCACCGTGGGTTCAAAGAAGAAGCCGTTGCCTTCCACGGTCTTGCCGCCCGTGATCAGGCGCATGTGTGACTGAGCCAGGGCGCGTTCGACAAACCCGGCCACCCGATCGCGATGATGGGCGCTGATCAATGGGCCCATTTCGGTCGCCGGATCGCTTTGCAGGCCGCATTTAAGGGTGCTGACTGCTTCGCCCAACTTGGCAACGAAGGCGTCGTAAATGCCTGCTTGCGCGTAGATACGGCACGCCGCCGTGCAGTCCTGGCCTGCGTTGTAAAAGCCGAAGGTGCGAATCCCTTCCACCGCCGCATCGATATCGGCGTCATCAAAGATAATCACTGGCGCTTTACCGCCCAGCTCCATATGCATGCGCTTCACGCTGCTGGCGGTGCTGGAAATAATGTGCGAGCCGGTGGCGATGGAGCCTGTCAGCGACACCATCCGCACTTTTGAATGGGTCACCAGCGCGTTGCCCACGGTGGTCCCGCGCCCGAACACCAGATTCAGCACGCCCGCCGGGAAAATATCCGCCGCCAGTTCAACCAGGCGCAAGGCGGTCAGGGGCGTCAGTTCCGAAGGCTTGAGCACGACCGTATTGCCTGCCGCCAGCGCGGGAGCGATCTTCCAGGCAACCATCATCAAGGGGTAATTCCACGGCGCAATCGAGGCGATCACGCCAATAGGATCGCGACGGATCATCGAGGTATGGCCGGGCAGGTATTCCCCCGCTGCCGAGCCGCCCATGCAGCGGCTGGCGCCCGCAAAAAAACGGAACACATCGGCGATGGCTGGAATTTCGTCATTCAGCGCGGCGCTGTAGGGCTTGCCGCAATTGTCCGACTCCAGCCGGGCGAACTCTTCAGCATGGGCTTCGATGGCATCGGCCAGTTTCAGCAACAGCAGCGAGCGGTCCTTGGGCGCGGTTTGTGACCAGCTTTCGAACGCGGCATCGGCAGCGCGCACGGCGGCGTCCACCTGCGCTTCACTGGCTTCGTTGATTTCTGTCAGTACGCGACCCAGTGCCGGGTTGAATACCGAATGCACCGGACCTTCGCCTTTGACTAAATGGCCATTGATCAACAGTTTGGTTTGCATGCTCTTCTCCCTGTGAACTGCAGTTATTTTCCGCCACTTCCGGCCACGTTTTCACCGCCGCGCGTCAGGTAGTAGGCGCCGAGGATCGGCACCATGGTGATCAGCATCACCAGCATGGCGACCACATTGGTAACCGGTACGTCTCGCGGGCGGCTGAGCTGGTTGAGCAGCCAGATCGGCAACGTACGCTCGTGCCCGGCGGTAAAGGTGGTGACGATGATTTCATCGAACGACAAGGCAAACGCCAACATGCCGCCTGCCAGCAGCGCCGAACCCAGATTGGGCAGGATGATGTAGCGAAACGTCTGCCAGCCATCGGCGCCCAGGTCCATCGAGGCTTCGATCAGGCTCTGGGAAGTACGCCGCAGCCGGGCGATGACGTTGTTGAAGACGATCACCACGCAGAACGTGGCGTGGCCGACGATGATGGTGAACATGCCGGGTTCGATGCCCAGGGTCTTGAAGGCTGCCAGCAAGGCCAGACCAGTGATGATGCCGGGCAGGGCGATGGGCAGGATCACCACCAACGAGATGACGTCCTTGCCAAAGAACGCACGGCGATACAGCGCCAAAGAGGCCAGCGTCCCGAGGACCATGGCAATCAGCGTGGCTATGAGGGCGATTTTCAGGGAAAGCTTGATCGCTTCCAGCACATCCGGTCGGGAGAAGGCCACGCTGAACCACTTCAGCGTGAAGCCCTGAGGCGGAAAACTGAAGGCGGCGTCCTGGGTGTTGAAGGCGTACATGAAGATGATCAGGATCGGGAAGTGCAGAAACACCAGCCCGGACCACGCGGCGATTTTCAGGCCGATCGGGGCCCGCTCGGAATGGGCCACAGGCTTAGAGCGCATCGAAGGCCCCCAGGCGTTTGACGATGGACAGGTAAATCGCGATCAGCACGATGGGCACCAGGGTAAACGCCGCCGCCATGGGCAGGTTGCCGATGGCGCCTTGCTGGGCGTAGACCATGCTGCCGATGAAGTAGCCGGGCGGACCGATCAACTGCGGCACGATGAAATCCCCGAGTGTCAGGGAGAACGTGAAGATCGAGCCCGCAGCGATGCCAGGAATCGACAGCGGCAAAACCACCTGCAGGAAGGTCTGCCGGGGGCGTGCACCCAGGTCAGCAGAGGCTTGCAGCAATGACGGCGGCAGGCGTTCCAGCGAGGCCTGAATCGGCAGAATCATGAACGGCAGCCAGATATAGACAAACACCAGGAATCGGCCCAGGTAGGAGGTCGACAAGGTGCTGCCGCCAACGCCGGGAATGCCGAGGATGACCTGCAAAACCGGTTCCAGGCCGAGCTTTTGCACAAACCACTGCGCCACGCCGCCCTTGGCCAGCAGCAGTGTCCAGGCATAGGCCTTGACGATGTAGCTGGCCCACATGGGCAGCATCACGGCGATGTAGAAAAACGCCTTGGTTTTGCCTGTGGTATAGCGCGCCATGTAGTAGGCGATCGGGAACGCAACGATGCCGCTGGCGACAGACACGGCAATCGCCATCACCAGCGTGCGCTTGATCACATCGAAGTTGGCAGGCTGGAACAGCGCGCGGAAATTGGCCAGTGTCAGTTCCGGGGTGACCGTCATGCTGAAGTCGTCGAAGGTGTAAAAGCCCTGCCACAACAGCGCCAGCAGCGAGCCAAGGTAGACCGCGCCGAACCAGATCAGCGGCGGGATCAGTAGCATCGAGAGGTAGAGATTGGGCCGTGTGTACAGCAGGGTCGAGATGCGCCGCATGGGTGAACGGCTAGCCGGGATTGCCGGTTCAGCCAGGCTGCGGCTCATAACGTTTCGCTCGCCGGGGCATCGCGCAGCACGACCATGGCCTGGCGTGACCAGCACACCGCCATGCGCTGGCCGGTGGCGTGGCGAGTGCGGTCCTCCTGCCAGTCATTGTTGGGCTGGCTGACGCTCAGGCTTTGACCGTTATCCAGCATCAGCTCGTAACGCGTTGCGCTGCCTTGATACTGGATGTCCCGCAAGAGGCCGCTGATTTCCACTTCATCATTGCCCAGCGGGCCGCTGGCGAAGCGAATGTGTTCCGGGCGAATCGAAAACGGCTGTGGGCTGCCGCTAAGTTGCCGGGCGAGATCGCCGTGGACCACGTTGGACGTGCCGACAAATTCGGCGACAAACCGCGTTGCAGGCTTCATGTACAGATTGCGCGGAGTGTCGATCTGTTCGATGCGGCCTTTGTTGAAGACCGCCACCCGGTCGGACATGGACAAGGCTTCAGTCTGATCGTGGGTGACAAAGATGAACGTGATGCCCAGTTGGCGCTGAAGCTTCTTCAATTCGCCCTGCATCTGCTCACGCAGTTTCAGGTCCAGCGCCCCCAGCGGCTCATCCAGCAACAACACCCGTGGACGATTGACCAGGGCGCGGGCCAGGGCGACCCGTTGCCGTTGCCCTCCGGAAAGCTGCACCGGCTTGCGCTCGCCATAGCCGTCCAGGGCAACCATCGCCAGGGCCTCGTCGGCGCGGCTGTAGCGTTCCTGCCTGCCCACCCCTTTGACTTTCAAGCCATAGGCGACGTTATCGCGCACGTTCATGTGGGGGAACAGTGCGTAATCCTGGAAAACGGTATTCACATCGCGCTGGTAGGGCGGCAGGCCCGTGGCGTCGTCTCCGTGAATATGAATGGTGCCCTCGTCGGGCTGCTCGAAGCCGGCGATCAGGCGCAGGCAGGTGGTCTTGCCGGAACCTGATGGCCCCAGCATGGAAAAGAACTCGCCGTCTTCGATCTCGATACACACCCGGTCAACGGCCTTCACCTCGCCGAACTGCCGGGACACATGGGTGAACTGGACTGCAAGGGGCATGGTGAAGCTCCAGAACGGATTTACAGATCCCTGTAGGAGCCAACTTGTTGGCGAGGCGCTAGCTCTGTTTATGCAGAACTGACGGCTCGCCAACAAGTTGGCTCCTACAGGTCCTCCTCTGCCTTGGGTTACCTGCCGCCCATGATCGCAATGTAATCCTGGGTCCAGCGGCTGTAAGGCACGAACTTGCCGCCTTCGGCTTGCGGGGTTTTCCAGAAGGCGATGTGTTCGAACTGATCGAAACCGTTGGTGGCGCAGCCTTGCGGGCCGAGCAGGTCGCTGGCTTTGCAGGCTTCGGGCACGGCAGGCAATGAGCCGAACCAGGCTGCGATGTCACCCTGAACCTTGGGTTGCAGCGACCAGTTCATCCATTTATAGGCGCAGTTGGGATGCTTGGCCTCGGCGTGCAGCATGGTGGTGTCAGCCCAGCCGGTCGCCCCTTCCTGGGGGATGGTCGACGCCACTGGCTGCTTGTCGGCTTGCAGGCCATTGACCATATAGCCCCAGGAGCTGGAGGCCGCGACGCCTTCGTTTTTCACGTCGCTCATCTGCACCGTCGCGTCGTGCCAGTAACGGTGGATGAGCGGCTGCTGTTTGCGCAGCAGGTCGAGCACCGCCGCGTATTGGGTTTCGGTCAGCTGATAGGGATCGACGATGCCCAGTTCGGGCTTGGCGGATTTCAGGTACAGCGCGGCATCGGCGATGTAGATCGGCCCGTCGTACGCCTGGACCCGGCCTTTGTTGGGTTTGCCATCGGGCAGGTTCTGAGCTTCGAACACCACGCTCCAGCTGACCGGCGGCACCTTGAACACGTCGGTGTTGTACATCAGCACGTTCGGCCCCCACTGGTAGGGCGTGCCATACGTCTGCCGGTCAACCACATACCACGGGCCACCGATCAGGCGCGGGTCGAGGTTGCGCCAGTTGGAGATCAGCTCCGGGTTGATGGGCTGCACCCGCTTGCCAGCGATCAGTCGCAACGAGGCGTCGCCGGAGGCAGTCACCAGGTCATAGCCGCCCTTGGTCATCAGGCTGACCATCTCGTCGGAGGTGGCTGCAGTTTTGACGTTGACCTTGCAGCCGGTCTCCTGCTCGAAGCCGGTGACCCAGTCGTAGGCCTTGTCGCTTTCGCCGCGTTCGATATAACCGGGCCAGGCCACGATATCCAGCTGACCTTCGCCGTCGCCGACCATCTTGAGCGTTTCGGCCGCCTGCAGGCTGGCGCTGGCGAACAGGCCGGTAATGACGGCGCTCAGCAGTGCGGTTTTGTGTGCTGACATGAAAATCCCTCTTCTTTAGTTATGGTCGGGGCAGTAATCAACAGCTGAAGTGGAACGGCTATGAGGCGGCGCGGCACATGATTATTGGAGTCCCCACAATGTGCAGCAGCGCCGGGGTTGTTGCAACATCCAGAAGCACAACCAGCGCCTGCCCACACACACTTCGCCTTAATCTGCTGGTCACAGCATTGTCTGACAACTTCCATAGAGGCTTTCCATGAATACGCGTGGCTTACTCGACCAACTTCTCAAATCCGGCCAGGACATGTTGCAAAACAAGGCTGGCGGCTCGGGCGGTCGACCGGGCGACAAGAAATCGTCGGCTGCTGGCGGTCTGGCAGGGTTGCTGGGTGGTGCGAGTGGCGGCGGCCTGGGCAGTTTGTTATCCGGTGCAGGCGGTGGTGCTTTGGCCTCCGGTGCCATGGGGCTGTTGATCGGCAACAAGGGCGCACGCAAAGTGGGCGGCAAGGTGTTGACCTACGGCGGGCTGGCCGCGCTGGGTGTTCTGGCCTACAAGGCATATGGCAACTGGCAGGCCAATCAGGCATCTGCGCCGCGCACCGAACCGCAGACCATTGACCGCCTGCCGCCTGAACAGGTTGAAATCCACAGTCAGGCCATCCTGCGCGCGCTGGTAGCGGCTGCCAAATCCGATGGGCACGTGGATGAGCGCGAGCGCGCCTTGATCGAAGGGGAGTTCACCAAGATCACCGGCGATCAGGAATTGCAGCACTGGCTGCATGCCGAATTGAACAAACCGCTGGATCCGGTCGAAGTGGCCCGCGCGGCGACTACACCTGAAATTGCAGCCGAGATGTACATCGCCAGCGTCATGCTGGTGGATGAAGAGCATTTCATGGAGCGTGCCTACCTGGACGAACTGGCTCGCCAACTCAAACTGCCCCCTGCGTTGAAGGCGGAGCTGGAGATTCAGGTGCGTCAGGCGAATGGTGTCGTCTAGGGGCTGATTGCTCTGTCGCTGGCTCCCGAGCAGGTATGCGTTTCACTAATCCTGTGGGAGCGGCCGGGGTGGCGCTCCACTTATTCGCGAATGCGTCGGACCGGCGAAGCGGCTGCGTCTGACGCAATGCCTTCGCGAATGAATTCGCTCCCACAGGTAATCAGTGTTCATACGGACGATCACCGTTGCCACAATTCAAATGGCCGAACCCTTGATCCATCCGAACTTCCTCGAAGTCCCTCTGCTAACACTCCCATTCGTTCGGATATACCCAGGCATGTAGGAACATTCGCAAAGGTTTGCAGGATCAGGCTTTATTTATCTCTGAAACAACCCCCTTAGTGATTAAAAGGCTGGGCTATACTCAGCCCGCTTTGGGCCGTTTGTCGGTCCGCTTCTTGAACCCGGCGCGAAGTTCGGGTTGAACTCTTGAGGGCTGACCGTGAAGAACTGGACCTTGCGCCAACGCATTCTGGCGAGTTTCGCTGTGATTATCGCGATCATGTTGTTGATGGTGGTCGTGTCTTTTTCCCGCTTGTTATCCATTGAATCCAGTGAAGAACAGGTTCGTGTCGATGCCTTGCCGGGGGTTTACTACAGCACCTTGCTGCGCAGTGCCTGGGGCGAGAGTTACATCCGCACGCTGGAGTTGATTGGTGAAGGTCAGGGCCGCGTGCTGACTGCTGCAGAAAAAGACCAGTTCCAGGATTTCGAAAACCGCCTTCAAGAGCAGGTCGAAAACTATCGCAGGACGGTCTTCGATGATGTCGATCGGGCCAATTTCGGTGCTTTCGAGAAGCTGCGGGAAACCTACGGGCGCATGCTCAGTGAAGTTCATACCGCCTATGAGCGCGGCAACTATGCCCAGGCCAAGGCCGAGTTCTACGATCAGGCAAGGCCTGTCTGGTCCCAGGGCCGCAAACAACTCAACGACATCATCGTGGTCAACAAGAAGGTCGCCGACGACGCCACCGATAACATCGTGATCGCCGTCAGCGCCGCCAAGATCAGCATGGGCCTGTCGTTCATCGTTGCGGTGATCGCCGCCGGTGTCTGCGGCTTCCTGCTGATGCGTTCGATCATGTCGCCCATGCAGCGCATCGTGAGCATTCTCGAAGTGATGCGCACCGGCGACCTGAGCCGGCGCCTGAACCTGGACCGCAAGGACGAGTTCAACGTAGTGGAAACCGGCTTCAACGCAATGATGACCGAGCTGACCGGGCTGGTATCCCAGGCCCAGCGCTCATCGGTTCAGGTCACGACTTCGGTGACTGAAATCGCCGCCACGTCCAAGCAGCAACAGGCCACCGCCACCGAGACCGCTGCGACCACCACCGAGATCGGTGCGACGTCCCGTGAAATCGCCGCCACTTCCCGGGACCTGGTGCGCACCATGACCGAAGTGACCAACGCGGCGGATCAGGCTTCGATTCTGGCCGGTTCCGGTCAGCAAGGGCTGGCGCGCATGGAAGACACCATGCATCAGGTCATGGGTGCGGCCGATCTGGTCAACGCCAAGCTGGCGATCCTCAACGAGAAGGCCGGCAACATCAATCAAGTGGTGGTGACCATCGTCAAGGTTGCCGACCAGACCAACCTGTTGTCCCTGAACGCCGCCATCGAGGCTGAAAAAGCCGGTGAGTATGGCCGTGGTTTTGCCGTGGTTGCCACCGAAGTACGTCGTCTGGCGGATCAGACCGCTGTGGCCACCTATGACATCGAGCAGATGGTCCGCGAGATTCAGTCGGCGGTGTCCGCAGGTGTGATGGGCATGGATAAATTCTCCGAAGAAGTGCGCCGTGGCATGTTCGAAGTGACCCAGGTCGGCGAGCAGCTGACCCAGATCATTCACCAGGTACAAGCCCTGGCGCCACGGGTGTTGATGGTCAACGAAGGTATGCAGGCTCAGGCCACCGGCGCCGAGCAGATCAATCAGGCGCTGGTGCAGTTGGGCGATGCCAGCAGCCAGACCGTGGAGTCCTTGCGTCAGGCCAGCTTCGCTATCGACGAATTGAGTCAGGTGGCGGTCGGGCTGCGCAGCGGCGTTTCGCGCTTCAAGGTTTGAGAACGCGCCATGAGTGAGCATTTGGCCAGTCGCGGCAGTTCGACGCTGACAGAGAAGAACAAGCTGTTTCTGCTGTTCCGCATAGGGGATGAGCGTTACGCCCTCGAAGCGGTGGAAATCGCCGAAGTGCTGCCGCGCCTGCAACTCAAGGCCATCGCCCATGCCCCGCGCTGGGTGGCGGGGGTCTTTGTGCACCGCGCGGTGATGATCCCGGTGATTGACCTCGCGGCGCTGACCTTTGGCGAAAGCGCCCAGGTGCGCACCAGCACGCGGCTGGTGCTGGTGCATTACCGGGTCAGCGTCGAAAAACCTGCGCAATTGCTCGGTCTGATCATCGAGCAAGCGACCGATACCTTGCGTTGCCTGCCGAGCGAGTTCAAAGAATACGGCCTGGACAACGACAAGTTCGCCCCTTACCTGGGGCCGGTCCGTGAAGATGCGTCCGGCCTTGTGCAGTGGGTCCGCGTCCAGGACCTGCTGACCGAGCCGGTCCGCGACTTGCTGTTCCCGACACCGCCTGCCCTGATCGAATTGCTGGAGGAGGGCCATGAGTAATCAGGCGCGCTTTTTCAGTTTCCTCAAGGACCGTATTGGCCTGGATGTGGCCTCGGTGGGCGAAGCGATCATCGAGCGTGCGCTGCGCCAGCGTTGCACCGCCACCGAGTCTGTAGATGATGACGCCTATTGGAACCTGTTGCAGAGTTCTGGGGGGGAACAGCAGGCCCTGATCGAAGCGGTCATCGTTCCCGAGACCTGGTTTTTTCGGTACCCGGAATCCTTTGCCTCATTGAGTAACCTTGCCCGCGAGCGCCTGGCCGAACTCAGAGGCGCACGACCCATACGTATCCTCAGTCTGCCGTGCTCCACGGGCGAGGAACCGTATTCCATCGCCATGGCCTTGTTTGATGCCAGCATCCCGGCTCAGCAGTTCAGCATTGATGCGATGGACATCAGCCCGATTTCGATCCAGCGCGCGCAACGCGGGGTCTACGGCAAGAACTCGTTTCGCGGCGACGACATCGCGTATCGCGAGCGTCATTTCAATGCGGTGGACGACGGCTTCCTGCTCCACGAACGGGTGCGCAATCAGATCGATTTTCGCGCCGGGAACCTGCTGGACCCGGCCTTGCTGAATCGGGTCGCTTATGACTTCGTGTTCTGTCGCAATCTATTGATTTATTTTGATCAGCCGACCCAACAGCACGTCTTTGAGGTGCTCAAGCGCCTGACCCGGGAAGACGGCATTCTGTTTATCGGCCCGGCGGAAGGCGGCCTGCTGACCCGGATGGGGATGCGTTCGACTGGCTTGCCGCAGACCTTCGCGTTCAGCCATTACAACGCGCCGGTCCAGACGCCTGTAGCTCCAGTGACGAGTGCGCCCCGCAGCCAGCCCGTGGCACCCAGCGTGCCCAGGGCTGCATCGCGAGCACCGGCGCCGCGTTCTTCGGCTTCTTTCCAGCCAGCCACACCGGCCCCGCGCGCCGAGCCTGGCGCTGCTGCGAAGGACGACATGGCAACGTTGCTGGCCACCATCGCCAGCTTCGCCAATCAGGGTAAAAGCAGTGAAGCCCGTGCCGCCTGCGAACGTTACCTGCAGCAGCATGAGCCGGTCGCTCAAGTGTTCTACTGGCTGGGGCTGCTCAGTGAAGTCGAGGGCCATATCGCTCAGGCTCAAGGCTTTTATCGCAAGGCGCTGTACTTAGAGCCGCAGCACCCCGAGACCCTGGCGCAACTGGCTGCCTTGCTGACTGCGCAAGGTGACAGTGTCGGCGCGCGGCGCCTGACCGAGCGTGCGGCGCGTAACGTGAACAAGCAGGGAAGTAGCCGATGAGCACTATTCAAAGCTATTCGAGCTTCGTTCACGAAGACGCGCAAGCCATCGACGATTGCTGGAACCGCATCGGCATCCACGGTGATCGCTCCTGCCCGTTGCTCGAAGAGCATATCCATTGCCGCAACTGCCCGGTGTATTCGGCCGCTGCCACCCGTTTGCTCGACCGCTATGCCCTGACCCGCAATGACCAGGACTACGTGCTGGCAGCCCAAGCGCAGATTGAAGTCAGCACACGCTCGATTCTGGTCTTCCGTCTGGGCGAGGAATGGCTGGGCCTGCCGACCCGTTGCCTGGTGGAAATCGCCCCGTTGCAGACCATCCACTCCTTGCCGCATCAGCGCTCCCGGGCATTGCTCGGCGTGGCGAATGTGCGCGGTGCACTGGTGGCCTGCCTGTCGCTGGTCGAGTTGCTGGGCCTGGACCCGACGGCGGCGGTGGCTGCGTCGAGTCGCATCATGCCGCGCATGTTGATCGTCGCCGCCCAGGGTGGGCCGGTGGTGGTGCCGGTGGATGAAGTGCACGGCATCCATGCCATCGACGAACAGCTACTGGACTCTGCGTCCGTCTCCGGTACCCATGCCAATGCCCGGTTCACCCGGGGCGTTTTGCAGTGGAAGGATTACAGCCTGCGTCTGCTGGATGAAGAACAACTGCTGTCGGCGATCAACCGGAGCCTTTCATGACCCCCGATCAAATGCGCGACGCTTCGTTGTTCGAGCTGTTCACTCTGGAGGCCGAAGCCCAGACTCAAGTGCTGAGCAGCGGTCTGCTGGCGCTTGAGCGCGACCCGACCCAGGCCGATCACCTGGAAGCCTGCATGCGTGCGGCCCACTCGCTCAAAGGCGCGGCGCGCATTGTCGGGGTCGATTTCGGGGTCAGCGTTTCCCATGTGATGGAAGACTGTCTGGTCAGTGCCCAGGAAGGGCGGTTGTACCTGCAACCCGAACATATCGACGCGTTGTTGCAGGGCACTGATCTACTGATGCGCATCGCCACCCCGGGTGTGAGCGATATCGGGCAGGCAGACATTGACGCCTACGTTGAGCGCATGAATACGTTGCTGGCCCACGGCGCAGGAGCGCTGCGTGCATCGGTTCCGCCAGTAACTTCGGCAGACGACGCCTTGCTGGCCAGCGCCCTGGCCTTGACCCAGCCACCGGCCAAGGCTGCAAGCGAGCCGCTGTTGAGTGTTGATGAGCTGGTTGCGCAAGCCGCTCTGGCCGAAGCCGCGTCCGCTGTGCAAAGCGCCACGCCGCCCGCTGCGCCGACGAGCCCCGCCGCACCCCGGCAGAATCGGCGTGCCACCGAGGGCGGCGAACGGGTACTGCGAGTCACTGCCGAGCGCCTCAACAGCCTGCTGGACCTGTCGAGCAAGTCGCTGGTGGAAAGCCAGCGCATCAAACCGTATCTGGCTAACATGCAGCGCCTCAAGCGCATCCAGGGCAGCAGCAGCCGTGCACTGGATGATCTTGAAGCCAGTTTCGGCGAGGCGGGCATGGGCCCGGATGCCCAGAAGGCACTGGATGAAGCCCGGCGCCTGCTGGCCGAGGCACAGCAAATGCTCATTCACCAGACCGCCGAACTGGACGAGTTTGGCTGGATGTCCAGTCAGCGCGCGCAGTCTTTGTATGACACCGCGCTGGCCTGCCGCATGCGGCCCTTCGCTGACGTGCTCAGCGGTCAGGCGCGGATGGTCCGCGACCTGGGGCGCGAACTGGGCAAACAGGTGCGCCTGGAGATCGAAGGCGAGAAGACTCAGGTCGACCGCGACGTGCTGGAAAAGCTCGAAGCGCCGCTGACCCATTTGCTGCGCAACGCGGTGGATCACGGCATCGAAATGCCGGAGCGCCGTCTTGCAGCAGGCAAGAGCGCTGAAGGGCTGATCATCCTCCGGGCCTCGCATCAGGCCGGGCAGTTGGTGGTGGAACTGATTGATGACGGTGGCGGCGTCGACCTGGAAAAACTGCGTGCCAACATCATCAAGCGTCAGTTATCACCTGCCGACACCGCCGCGCAGTTGAGCGAGGAAGAACTGCTCACGTTCCTGTTCCTGCCCGGCTTCAGCCTGCGCGATAAAGTCACTGAAATTTCCGGACGCGGGGTGGGCCTGGACGCGGTTCATGACATGGTCCGGCAGTTGCGCGGGGTCGTGGTCTTGCATCAGAAGACCGGCGCAGGCAGCCGCTTTGTCATGGAAGTCCCGCTGACCTTATCGGTGGTGCGCAGCCTGGTGGTTGAAGTCGGCGGCGAAGCCTACGCCTTCCCGCTGGCGCACATCGAGCGAATGAGTGATGTGCACAGCGATGACATCGTTCAGCTCGAAGGTCGCCAGCACTTCTGGTACGAAGGTCGGCACGTGGGCCTGGTCGCCGCCAGCCAGCTGTTGCAACGCCCCGCCAGTCAGAGCACTGAAGGCGTGCTCAAAGTCGTGGTGATTCGCGAGCGCGACGCGGTATACGGCGTCGCGGTCGAGCGCTTTGTCGGCGAGCGAACCCTGGTGGTCCTTCCGCTTGATCCACGCCTGGGCAAGGTTCAGGACATTTCCGCAGGGGCATTGCTCGACGACGGCTCAGCGGTGTTGATCATCGACGTCGAAGACATGCTTCGCTCGGTGGAAAAACTGCTCAACACGGGCCGTCTGGAACGCATCGACCGGCGTAATCGTCAGGCCGATGTGGCGGCCCGCAAGCGCGTGCTGGTGGTCGACGACTCGTTAACGGTGCGCGAGCTGCAGCGCAAATTGCTGGTCAATCGCGGCTATGAAGTCGCCGTCGCCGTCGACGGCATGGACGGCTGGAACGCCTTGCGCGCCGAAGATTTCGATTTGCTGATCACGGACATCGATATGCCGCGCATGGACGGCATCGAATTGGTTACTCTGCTGCGTCGAGACACCCGCCTGCAATCGCTGCCGGTGATGGTGGTCTCCTACAAAGATCGCGAAGAGGACCGTCGTCGCGGCCTGGACGCCGGTGCCGATTATTATCTGGCCAAGGCCAGCTTCCATGACGATGCGCTGCTCGATGCCGTTGCCGAGTTGATTGGGGATGCACACGCATGAAGATTGCGATCGTCAACGACATGCCCATGGCTGTCGAAGCGCTGCGCCGGGCCCTGGCCTTCGAGCCCGGGCATGAGGTGGTGTGGGTCGCCGGCAACGGTGAAGAAGCCGTTCGCAAATGCGCCGAGCGCACGCCGGACCTGATCCTCATGGACCTGATCATGCCGGTCATGGACGGGGTTGAAGCCACTCGGCAGATCATGGCTGCAACGCCTTGCGCCGTGGTGATCGTCACCGTGGACCGCCAACAGAACATGCATCGGGTCTTCGAGGCCATGGGGCATGGCGCGCTGGATGTCGTGGACACACCCGCCATCGGCGGGGCCAATCCCAGGGAAGCCGCCGCACCGCTGTTGCGCAAGATTCTGAATATCGGCTGGCTGATCGGCCAGCGCACGGGTCGCGAGCCAGCCGCTGTCACATCGGTGCGTTCGGCTGCGCAACGCAATGGGCTGGTCGCGATCGGTTCATCGGCTGGCGGCCCTGCGGCGCTGGAAGAATTATTGAAAGATCTGCCGGTCAACTTTCCGGCGGCGATCGTCCTGGTGCAGCACGTTGACCAGGTCTTCGCCGCCGGAATGGCCGAATGGCTCAGCAGCGCATCCGGTCTGCCGGTGCGCCTGGCCCGCGAAGGCGAACCGCCGCAACCCGGCGTGGTATTGCTGGCGGGCACCAACCACCACATACGTCTGCTGAAAAATGGCACGCTGGCTTATACGGCCGAGCCGGTCAACGAAATCTACCGCCCCTCCATCGATGTGTTCTTTGAAAGCGTCGCTCGCTTCTGGACCGGCGATGCGGTGGGCGTGCTCTTGACCGGGATGGGTCGCGATGGCGCTCAAGGACTCAAATTGATGCGCCAGCAGGGTTATCTGACCATCGCCCAGGATCAGCAGAGTTGCGCGGTTTATGGCATGCCCAAGGCTGCCGCCGCGATTGATGCGGCTGTTGAAATCAGACCGCTGAATACTATTGCGATGCGCTTGAAAGAGGTATTCGCCCAATGAACGACATCCAGGTGAATTCAGTACCTGCTGGTGATCAGGAGCCCCTTGATGAATGACTTGCAGCTGGACGCGCTCCAGGCCACGGACGAAAACGCAGCCATGGTACTGCTGGTAGACGATCAGGCGATGATCGGCGAAGCAGTCCGGCGCGGGCTGGCCAATGAAGAAAATATCGATTTTCACTTCTGCGCCGATCCGCATCAGGCCATCGCGCAGGCTATTCAGATCCGGCCGACGGTGATCCTGCAGGATCTGGTCATGCCCGGCCTGGATGGCCTGACGCTGGTGCGCGAGTACCGCAACAACCCGCTGACCAAAGACATCCCGATCATCGTGCTGTCGACCAAGGAAGATGCGCTGATCAAAAGCGCCGCCTTCTCGGCAGGTGCCAACGATTACCTGGTCAAGCTGCCCGATACCATCGAGCTGGTGGCGCGCATTCGTTATCACTCGCGCTCCTACATGACCCTGTTGCAGCGTGACGAAGCCTACCGGGCCTTGCGTGTCAGCCAGCAGCAATTGCTCGACACCAACCTGGTACTGCAGCGCTTGATGAACTCCGATGGGTTGACCGGCTTGTCCAACCGCCGGCATTTCGATGAATACCTTGAACTGGAGTGGCGTCGCGCGACTCGTGAACAGACGCAGTTGTCGCTGCTGATGATCGACGTGGACTACTTCAAGGCCTACAACGACAACTTCGGGCATCTTGAAGGTGACGAAGCATTGCGTCAGGTGGCCAAGGCCATCCGCAGCAGCTGCGCGCGCCCCTCGGATCTGCCGGCGCGCTATGGCGGCGAAGAATTCGCTCTGGTGTTGCCCAATACTTCGCCGGGTGGCGCACGCCTGCTGGCCGAGAAGCTGCGCATGACTGTGGCGGGTATGAAGATCCCGCACATCGCTCCTGCACCGGGGTCGAGCCTGACCGTGAGCATTGGTGTTTCCACGCTGACGCCGGAAATTGGCAGCAATTGCCGTCAGTTGATTCAGGAGGCGGATAAAGGGTTGTATGCGGCCAAGCACAATGGGCGCAATCAGGTGGCGGTGGGGTAGGGTTGGGAGGAGATGCAATCCCTGTGGGGCTGGGCCGCGATTGAGGCACCACTGTTCCGCGCTCTGGAGTTTTTGCTGGGTATTTTCCGGTGTACATATCCATTGCTTACAGCAGGTCACTCTTGGGAAACGGCCGGAATGCCGGCCCAGCCGAAAGGGCGAAACGTTGAGTGGCCTTTATCTGGCGAATGGATATGCACACAAAAAACATCTCTGGAAAGATGTGTAGATACCCATGGCCTCGGGGCTGGGGAAGGTCGTAGTAGAAGCCACAGTCCCGTGAGCACCGGAAGTATAAACACCCTAAAGTGCTTTCTATGATGTTTATATTTTTGATGTCCCTTACGTCAATATTACCGGCCTGGCGTCTTATCGATCTCAGTACTGTCTAGGGTTATGCAATTCACGGCTGAATAGCCTGGTCCGCTGCGCTATAACTGAAAGGGTTGCCGTTTAGCTGTCTCAGATCAAGTTTTATGATCGGCACCCAACGTGCTGTCTTGTTTTTGTATTTTGTCTGGTAGTGTTTCGCCTCATTCAGCGAGCCTTCAACATTGGCTTTATAAAAAAATGATTCAAGGGGCAGCTTCGCGCCAATTCCACTTGCCCATGTGGTTATCATGAGTTCATTCCAGGTCCTGTAAATGCTCGGTGCGCTAACTGACCGAGCCTGCAGGCTGACATAGAACTGCGCCGCCTCTTGAGTGCTGAGTGAGCACTGATAACTGGGGTGCGGGACTGTAGGCGCGTAAGCTGTCCACTGCGCTAACGTACGAACGTTTTTGCTGGCGCATGAGCTTAAATCTGCAGTCGCATCATTTTTCGCCTTGAGCCCACACCCACGATTGGGGCGAGTGACGTTCGCGGTCCATGCGTCGTGTGGATAAATGCATAAGTAAGTCTGGGCTTTATTGGCGGCGATGGCTTCCGTCTGACTTGAAAATGTGAATCCGCTGTTGTGATAAAGGTCGACAACTTTGCTGTCCTTTCTCATGTACGAGAACGATATTCCGCCTAGTTGGGTCGACAAGGGCGAGGGGTCCCAAGGGTCGTAGTTTTCATCTGTCGTCGAGCGGATAGTGACCCCCGAGCAATAGTAAGCAGGCATATTATTCGGGCAGGCGGCCCTGGTATCCGCATACCGGGCGTTGATAGCCGCTGCTATGGCTTCGCCTGATGGGGCAGAATTGGTAATGGCAAGGGGTAAAGCGTCAGATATTTTAAGAGGGTCTGAGCCAATCCCTACACTGTAGGTGAATATCCCGCTGCCACCCACATCACCGGCTACTGCAGATGTTGGAACCGTAAACACTACCGGACGAGCCGTACCCACAAGCTGAACGGTTGCGTCGTACTGAGATTTACCTTTCCACCTCAGCCCTACATTGTGGCCGCTGGTGATCGTAGGGTACGTGACGTTAACGTTAATGTTTGAACCCAGCGTTGAAAGATCAAGCTTTCCGGCTTGCGCTTGAGGCGCAACCGGTTTCGGAAAGAGAGCAGGAACGGTATTGGCTGCGACATTGATCGATACACGGTTAGAGACCTGGACAGGGTTGTTGTTAACGCCCACGCTGTAAGTCAGTACGCCGCTGCTGCCTACATCAGCCGCTATATTGGCCTTAGGCACAGTAAATGTCAGCGGTCCTGCTGTGCCTACTGTTTTTACTGGCGATTTGTATGTGTTCTTCCCCGTCCACCATACTGAGACAGTATGACCGGTAGCCATAGCCGGATACATGACGTTTACAGTGGCATGAGTACCCAGTGTGGCCAGGTTGATAGTCTTGTTGGGTGCCTCTGTGACCGTCGGATCAGGTAATACCAGTGCGCGTGCTTCACTGTTCTGGATAACAGGAGCGTCAGTGCCTGAGTAGACCCTTTGCTGGTTGTCATCAAGGCCGGGCAGCGCATGACAGGCGCTTAACAGTAATATAAATGCCGCTGAGGTTGCTGCGCGAAGTAGGTAAGGGGGCATGCTGACTTCCTGTCACTGCTTTATGGGGAGTTTCTGGGTTAGAGCTCGTTATATTGTGTATAGCTTGAAGTTAACTGTTGCCCGAGACTGTTTCGCTGTTAGCTATATCGCGTTCTTTCATATAAGTACGTTTTGGCAGCGAAATTAGTTTGCGCGCAATCAACACCGCTTATTGTCGCTGCATCGGCTGATACTGCGTCCTGGCCGGGAGCGCAGCACAGACCTTTCCAGCGCGCCTCAGCCCAGGTTGAGCGCTGATCATCACTGCCCAACGGGCTGCCTTCATCGCGCCTGATCGGGTATACTCGTCGGCTTTGAAAATTTCGCCTGCGAGTGCTGCCCACCATGGAAATCAACCCGATCCTAAACAGCATCAAGGACCTGTCCGAGCGCTCCGAAACCATTCGGGGGTATCTTTGACTACGATCACAAACATGATCGTCTGACCGAAGTAAACCGCGAGCTCGAAGATCCAAATGTCTGGAACAACCCGACCTACGCCCAGGAGCTGGGCCGCGAGCGTTCCCTGCTGGCGCAGATCGTCGATACCCTTGATGAAATGTCCTCAGGTCTGGCCGATGCCAAAGACCTGCTGCTGATGTCCGCCGAAGAAGAAGACCAGGCTGCCGTCGATGACGTGGCCGCTGAAGTCGAGCGCCTGCGCGAGTCGCTGGAGAAGCTCGAATTCCGCCGCATGTTCAGTGGCGAGATGGACCCGAACAACGCCTACCTGGACATCCAGGCCGGTTCCGGCGGCACCGAGGCTCAGGACTGGGCCAACATCCTGCTGCGCATGTACCTGCGCTGGGCTGACAAACGCGGTTTCGATGCCACCATCATGGAGCTGTCCGCCGGTGAAGTGGCCGGTATCAAGGGCGCAACCGTGCACATCAAGGGCGAATACGCCTTTGGCTGGCTGCGCACCGAAATCGGCGTTCACCGTCTGGTGCGCAAGAGTCCGTTCGACTCCGGCAACCGTCGCCATACCTCGTTCTCGGCGGTCTTCGTGTCGCCGGAAATCGACGACAACATCGAAATCGACATCAACCCGTCGGACCTGCGCATCGACACCTACCGCTCCTCGGGTGCCGGTGGTCAGCACGTAAACACCACTGACTCGGCGGTGCGTATCACTCACGTTCCGACCAACACCGTGGTCAGTTGCCAGAACGAACGTTCCCAGCACGCCAACAAAGACACCGCGATGAAGATGCTGCGGGCCCGTTTGTACGAGCAGGAAGTGCAGAAGCGCAACGCCGCTTCCCAGGCGCTGGAAGACACCAAGTCCGATATCGGCTGGGGTCACCAGATCCGTTCGTATGTACTGGACGCCTCGCGAATCAAGGATCTGCGCACCAACATCGAACGCAGTGACTGTGACAAGGTGCTGGACGGCGACATCGACGAGTACCTGATCTCGAGCCTCAAACAAGGGCTGTAACCCGTCAGCCTCGATCTTCAAGACCCCCGTGCACACGCGGGGGCAACGAACCTGTGATGGAAAATCTAAAGACATGAGCGACCAACAACTCGACCCGCAAGCCCTGCAACAGGAAGAAAACACCCTGATCGCCCTGCGCAAGGAAAAGCTTGCTGCCGAGCGCGCCAAGGGTCAGGCCTTCCCCAACGACTTCCGTCGCGACAGCTACTGCAACGACCTGCAGAAACAGTACGTGGACAAGACCAAGGAAGAGCTGGCTGAAGCAGCGATTCCGGTCAAGGTTGCCGGTCGTCTCATGCTAAACCGTGGTTCGTTCATGGTGATTCAGGACATGACCGGGCGTATCCAGGTCTATGTCAACCGCAAGACCCTCTCCGAAGAAACCCTGGTCGCCGTTAAAACCTGGGACCTGGGCGACATCATTGCCGCCGAAGGTACGCTGGCACGTTCCGGCAAGGGCGATCTGTACGTTGAAATGACCAACGTGCGTCTGCTGACCAAATCCCTGCGTCCGCTGCCTGACAAACACCACGGCCTGACCGACACCGAACAGCGCTATCGTCAGCGCTACGTTGACCTGATCGTCAACGAAGAAGTGCGCGATACCTTCCGCGTGCGTTCCCAGGTGATTGCTCACATCCGCAGCTTCCTGATGAAGCGCGACTTCCTTGAAGTCGAAACGCCGATGCTGCAGACCATTCCGGGCGGCGCGGCGGCCAAGCCATTCGAAACTCACCACAACGCGCTGGACCTGGAAATGTTCCTGCGTATCGCGCCTGAGCTGTACCTCAAGCGTCTGGTGGTTGGCGGTTTCGAAAAAGTGTTCGAGATCAACCGCAACTTCCGTAACGAAGGCGTTTCGACTCGTCACAACCCCGAGTTCACCATGCTTGAGTTCTATCAGGCGTACGCGGACTACGAAGACAACATGGACCTCACCGAAGAGCTGTTCCGTGAACTGGCTGAGTTGGTACTGGGTAGCACCGACGTTCCTTACGGCGACAAGGTGTTCCACTTCGGCGAACCGTTCGTGCGTCTGTCGGTGTTCGATTCGATCCTCAAGTACAACCCGGAACTGACCGCTGACGATCTGCAAGACATCGACAAGGCTCGCGCCATCGCCAAGAAAGCCGGCGCCAAGGTGCTGGGCTTCGAAGGCCTGGGCAAGTTGCAGGTGATGATTTTCGAAGAGCTGGTCGAGCACAAGCTGGAACAGCCGCACTTCATCACTCAGTACCCGTTCGAAGTGTCGCCGCTGGCGCGTCGCAACGATGACAACCCGAACGTCACTGACCGTTTCGAGCTGTTCATCGGTGGCCGTGAAATCGCTAACGCCTACTCCGAGTTGAACGACGCGGAAGACCAGGCCGAGCGTTTCATGGCGCAGGTTGCGGACAAGGATGCGGGCGACGATGAAGCCATGCATTACGATGCCGACTTCGTGCGCGCTCTGGAGTACGGCATGCCGCCGACGGCAGGTGAAGGTATCGGTATCGACCGTCTGGTGATGCTGCTGACCAACGCACCGTCGATCCGCGACGTGATCCTGTTCCCGCACATGCGCCCGCAAGCGTAAGTGACGTGAACATAAGCCGCCTGTGATGGGCGGCTTTTTTTTGTGCCTGTGAAAGCTTCAGTTCAGGCGTGAAGGGTTACATTGAGACTGGAAATGGCATTTTGGGGTTAGCTCATCAAACATGAAATAACCATGTGAATTGCAATGCTTTTTTTGTAGGAGCGGCTTTAGCCGCGAGCGGTGGTGCTGACCATAAATATCCGGTATAGGCCCACAACTTCGCGGCTAAAGCCGCTCCTACGAGGACCGTGTTTGCTGAGCGACGGCGCGGGACCTCCCACCGGACCAGCACCAACCGATTTACCCTAAAGCCAGGCAGTGGCAGTGGTTAAGCAAAAAGGAAAGTACGTCGTGATCCGTTCGATTGCTCAAAATGGAGCTGCTGGAGCAGCGTCCGCCGTGGCGCAAAGTGTTGAGTATCGAGGCCGCAAGGCCAGTCGGCAGGGTAGTGAGCAACGTAGACAGGACATCCTCGATGCCGCCATGCGCATCGTGGTCCGTGACGGGGTGCGCGGTGTCCGCCATCGTGCCGTCGCGGCCGAGGCCGGAGTGCCGCTGTCGGCCACCACCTATTACTTCAAAGACATCGACGATTTGCTCACCGATGCCTTCTGCCAGTACGTCGAGCGCAGCGCCGTGTACATGGCCAAGCTCTGGGAAAACACCGAGGTCATGCTCCGGGAAATGGTCTCGCGCAACGACGGCACACCCGCTGCCCGAGCGCGGCTGGCTGATGAAATTGCCATGAGCGCCATGGACTACATCAAGCATCAACTGCATACCCGGCGCGACTACCTGATCGCCGAACACGCCTTTCAGCATGAAGCGCTGATCAACCCGCGTCTGGCACGCCTGGTGGATGTTCATCAGGAAATCCTCCTGCAGGGCGCTTGCCGGTTTCTGCAGGCAATGGGCTCGGCGCAACCTGCGCAGGACGCCCAAGTGTTGACGGGGGTCATGTGCCGGATGGAATATCAGGGCCTGCTGCATGGTCCGCAACCCGGCGCGGATGAGGAAAACCTCGGTATTCTCACCCGTCAGATGCATCTGGTGCTTGGCACTGCAAAAACCGTTCGCGATTGAACAGCCCTCAGGGGGGAGCCCATGAAAGCCTGGCGTGCACTGATCGCCTTGTCGTTCCTGCTACTGAGTGGATGTCTGGTGACCTTCGAGGAATCGATCCCGGCCCGCGAAGCCGCGCCGCCGCAGTTGCTGGGCGTCTGGACCAGCAAGAACGCCTGGGGCGAACCGCTTGAGCTGGAGATCAGCCGCGCTGGCGCTGGCAGTTACAAGGCCGCCAGCTATCGTAGGGGCCATCGCGAGCAGCGCGACGAGTACGCGTTTACCGTATCCCGCCATGGCAACCGCTGGTACATGTCGGCGGGCCTGCCCGAAAAATATGGCGGGCATAACGTCATGGCGGGTTTTGAGTTGGCGCAATCGGGCGAACTGGTGGTCTATAACCTGGATCTTGACCGCTTCAACCAATGGGTCGAGCAAGGTGCGCTCAAGGGCCAGAAGAATCAGGCGGGCAAGGACGAGGGTTTGTTGATCACCAGCCCGTTGGACCAAGTGTTTGATTACCTGGATAACCCTGCCAACTCAGACGTTTTCCTGGAAGTGGCGCGCTACCAGCGCCAGCCCAGGTAGGGCACATGCCCGACAGCGCAGGCTGACAACCAAGGCTGACGAATTAAGGAGCATTGGGTGGACGAGTACCAGCAGACTATTCGAACGTTGTCCGATCGCATCGTGCTTGCCCAGACCCCCATTCGGGTGTTGGACGCGGTGAAATGGGACGAGAACATACGCAATGAATTCCTTGCCGCCAAAGGCAAGGCGATGCCAGCGGTGGACCGGGCCTATTACGAAAACCGGCCACTGGGTTTTGATTCGGCCGAATTGAAACTCGAATTCCAGAACATCGAGCGCGACATCACGCGCCAGCTGGGGCAGTTCAACCCGGTCGGGCAGATCATGCGGCGCATGTGCAAGGAATACCGCATGGTGGTGCGCATGCTCGAAGCCCGGGGCACTTCGGATTTCGGCCTCATCTCCCAGGAGTTGTATGGCGCAGCGTCCGATGCCTTTCACGCCGGTGACCCAACGCTGGCCGATCTCGGGCTGATGCTCTCGGACTACCTGAACAATATCGCCGGGCGCGGCGACCTCAAGGATGAGCCGAAAACCCTGACGGCCAAGGACGCGGTATCACTGCTGCAAACGCGCCTGAACAAAGTGTTCGGTGAGGCCGAAAGCACCATTCGGGTGTTCGAGTCCGACGGTATCGTGGCCGACGCGGCGGCGGGTGCCGATTACATCAAGATCCGCACTGACGCGATGTTCAATGAACGCGATGTGCGTGCCCTGGAGGTCCACGAAGGCCTGGTCCATGTGGGCACCACGCTGAACGGCCAGAACCAGCCGATCTGCACCTTTCTGTCCAAAGGGCCGCCTTCTTCTACCGTGACTCAGGAAGGCCTGGCGATCCTCATGGAAGTCATCGCTTTTGCGTCCTACCCAAGCCGGTTGCGCAAGCTGACCAACCGCACCCGCGCCATTCACATGGCCGAGGAGGGCGCTGATTTCCTGCAGGTGTTCGAGTTCTATCGTGAGCAGGGTTTTGGCATGTCGGAAAGCTATGGCAACGCCAGCCGCGTGTTCCGGGGTTCGGTGCCCAACGGTCTGCCCTTCACCAAAGACTTGTCCTACCTCAAGGGCTTCATCATGGTTTACAACTATATTCAGCTCGCCGTGCGCAAAGGCAAGCTGGAGCAGGTGCCGTTGCTGTTCTGCGGCAAGACCACCCTTGAAGACATGCGCACCTTGCGCCAGTTGGTCGACGAAGGCCTGGTAGTGGCGCCCAAGTACCTGCCAGAGCAATTTCGCGACATGAACGCGCTGTCGGCGTGGATGTGTTTCTCGAACTTCCTCAACCACCTGAGCCTGGACCGGATCGAAGCGGATTATTCGAATATCTTGTAGGTTCTCGGGGCTCTTGTAGGAGCTGCCGAAGGCTGCGAAGGCGGTGTGTCATTGGAATCCATTCGCAGCCTTCGGCAGCTCCTACAGGTGCCTCACCGAATAGAAGGAATCCCCTTGAAGTTCCTGACAACCCTCATGCTGCTCTTATCCTTGGGCGGTTGCAGCTCCATGCTGTTCTACCCCGAGCCGGGCCTGCCGTTCACCCCTGAAAAAGCCCGCCTTCAATACCGCGACGTGACCCTGACCGCCGCCGATGGCACACGCCTGCACGGCTGGTGGTTGCCCGCCAAGGAAGGGGTGCCGGTCAAAGGCACGGTGCTGCACCTGCACGGCAACGGCGGCAACCTGGCCTGGCATCTGGGCGGGAGTTGGTGGTTGCCCGAGCAAGGCTATCAAGTGCTGATGCTGGACTATCGAGGTTATGGCCTGTCCGAGGGCGAGCCGAGTCTGCCGTCGATCTATCAGGACGTCGATGCAGCGTTTGCCTGGCTGGACAAGGCGCCTGAAGTGCAGGGCAAGCCGCTGATCGTACTGGGGCAAAGCATCGGTGGGGCGTTGGGCGTGCATTACCTGGCTGAACATCCGGAGCAACGGCGCAAGCTCAAAGCCCTGATCCTCGACGGCACGCCCGCCAGCTATCGCGATGTTGCCCGCTACACCCTCAGCACTTCGTGGCTGACCTGGCCACTGCAAGCGCCGTTGTCGTGGCTGATCCCCGACGGCGACAGCGCCCTTAACGGTTTGCCGCAACTGGCGGGCACGCCGATGCTGATGTTCCAGAGCATGGACGACACCCTGGTCCCGCTGGCCAATGGCATCAGTCTGTATCAGGCCGCACCGCCGCCGCGAGTGCTGCAACTGACTCGCGGCGGGCATGTACAGACGTTCGCCGACCCCACCTGGAGGCAGGTGATGATCCGTTACCTTGAAGACCCTCAGCACTTCAATGGCCTGCGCCGGCTGGCTGAAGTGCCCAACTATCCTGCGCCTGACAAGACCCAGACCGAGAGCCGCAATGACTGAAGAACGTAACGCCATCCCCCTGATCCTCACCGGTCTCGGGACTATTTTCGTCACCGTCGGCGCCCTCTGGTACTACGGCTATCTGCACTTCGCCAAACCGGAAGATGCGTTGTTGCTCAATGAGTTCACGATGATCAAGACCGTGCCAGGCGAAGACTACAAAGTCGCCGCTGCCCCGGCTGCGGAAGTGGCGCAGTGCATCGATGGCGTACTGGTGCTGTTCGATACGACACAGAAGGGCTTGTCGGGGGTGCTGATCAACAACAAGAAGCAAGCTGTGCGCTGCGTGGAGCAGGAGCCGCCGCAGCCGTTGCAGCCGTGATCAAGTCGATCATTTGTGCAAGTTCCCGTGGGAGTGCCCACGTCGTCCAGACGCCGCGCTGTCGCGCAGCAAACACGGGACCTGTGGGAGCGAGCTTGCTCGCGAAAGCAATGTTCCTGCCCATAGAAATATATCGGGTGTACCGGCCTCTTCGCGAGCAAGCTCGCTCCCACAGGTCCCGTGTCTGCTGCGCTACAGCGCTGTGACAGGAACACAGCGGAATCTCCCAAAGGTCACCACCCGCCCCAACGGGCAGACACAAAAAAAGCCCGACCTGTCGTCACAGGTCGGGCTTTGTATTTACAGCGTCAGCGGTTTACTGCATCGACGAACGCGGTGCTACCGGCTGATTGTCGTTGGAAATGGTCACTTCCACACGGCGGTTCTGGGCGCGGCCCGAGTTACTGGTGTTGTCGGCAACCGGGTATTCCTTGCCATAACCCTGGGCAACGATGCGTGCTGGATCAACACCCATTTTTACCAGCGCCATGCGCACGGACTGAGCGCGACGCTCCGACAGCGACTGGTTGTAGGAAGCCGAACCCGAGCTGTCGGTATAACCTTCAACGATCACCTTGCGATCCGGATTATCACGCAGGTAGGTCGCCAGCTGGTTAACGTTAACCAGGCCGTTGGACTTCAGTTCGGCCTTGTTCAGGTCAAACAGCACGTCGCCGAAAGTCACCAGCGTACCGCGCTCGGTCTGCTTGGCGTTCAGGCTGCCTTGCAACGCCTTGATCTGTGCGTCACGGGCATCCAGGCGAGCCTGGGCGCGCTGGGCAGCGGCATTTTTCAGGTTCTCTTCAGCGGTGCGCAGCACGATGGTCTGCTTGGCGACTTCAACCCGCTGGTTGGTCAGGTAAGCCAGCTGATCAACTTTCTTTTCGTTTTCGCTGTTGCGGAAAGCAGCATCAGCCTTGTTCAGCCAGTCGCTGGCGTCCTTGGTTTCAAGGGCAGCGACTTTAGTGGCTTGGGGGTTGCTCTGCAGCGCCGAGAAGTTGGTCCGCGCCTGTTCCAGGTTCGGGTTCGGCGGAGTCGAGCAAGCGGCGAGAGCAACACTCATGGCGAGCAGGGCAGGGATCATCAATTGTTTACGCATAATATTCATCCTTTAAATCGAAGTCGAAATGCATGAGAAGCGTGGGTTATTGCGCCTTTGCAGGCTGCACCTGACGCATGCCTTCTTCACGTAGTTCGTTGACACCCTGGCGGGCGTCCTGCACGGCGCGTTCTGCCTTGGCTGCCTGAGATTTGCGCTCTGCTACGCGAGCGTCCCACTCAGCTTGTTCAGCCAGGCGACGGGCTTCGTCGTACTTCTGATCCTGCATGGCAATTTCTGCCTGCTTGAGCTTGTCCTGGGCGGACTTCATTTCTACGGCGGAGTACTCGGTACCACCAGCGCTGACGGCGCTGTTGACTGCTGATTGACTCACGGCGTATTGCTCGCTCGGCGGGTTGCCCGCGCAACCGGCGAGGACAAAGCTGGCACCCAGCGCCAGGGCGGCGAGCTTCATGCCGCGCAGGCCTTTAACAGTAGATTTGGCAGTGATGGCATTCATCGTGTTGGACTCCATTATGTAACTCCTGAAAATCTTGGGTGTACCCATGACAGTGTTGGGCCTGAAGCTTGCGAGGTAGCACCGGCAGCGCCGTTTGCTATCCGTAGGCTTTTCTGTAATGGCTAATTGCTCGGACCGATTTGCTTTTCGAATAGTTCAGGTTTTTTTATTCAGGGTGTTACTCGGCCAACGACTTTATATGGCGCCACGGACCGACCATGGCGGGTAACGGCCAGGTCGGGTCGCAGGCAGTGACGGGCACTCTTGGAGTGTTACTCGGCGTCCTGTTTTTCGGACAAGTCATGCAGGTAACGGCGCGACAGCGCAAGGAAGCGTGGCGTCGGACCGATATCTTCGTACAGCGGATCGCCTTCTTCGTCAGTGGCCACCACATGCTGGCCCTTGACGTAGGGGAAGCTGGCCTCCAACTCCTCAAGGGCCGCGCCGATCAGTTCGCCGAGCAGCTCTTCGGGGTGGTGCTTGGGGTACATTTCGGTCAGCGCCGACAGGCGTGCAGCGGACTCCATGTCCAGGTGTATCGAGTAGCGGGTCTTGGTCAATCGACCCTTGGCGTTCTCTTCCCAATGCTGCGCAAGTTCACGAATTTTCATACGGACCTCTTCGGTTACCCGCCGACGGCAGGTCTGGTCGAGTAGCGAGCCATCAGGCTCACCAATGAGATTAGTCTTATCTGCTGCAAATACGGATTTGGCGTGTCACACAATTTTGGTGCACTGTGGATAGAGCGGATTTTTGCTCGCGTGTTCACTGGCGACCGGCCATGAACCGCGCGGCACCCCACTATAAAAACACTGGGAGAAGGGACGATGGCGGATATCGATGCGCGTTTACGCGAGGACGTTCACCTGTTGGGCGAGTTGCTGGGCAATACGATCCGCGACCAGCGCGGGCCTGAGTTTCTCGACAAGATCGAGCGCATTCGCAAGGGAGCCAAGGCTGGCCGCAGAGGGTCTGCCGAGGGGGCCGAGCAGTTGAGCTCCAGCGTGAACGGCCTGGATGAAGACGAGTTGCTGCCCGTGGCCCGCGCCTTCAATCAATTCCTGAACCTGGCCAACATTGCCGAGCAATATCAACTGATCCGCCGCCGTGACGACACTCAGCCGCAACCCTTTGAATCCCGTGTATTGCCAGAGCTACTGGCACGCCTGAAAGACACCGGCCACAGCAGCGAAGCGCTGGCCCGACAACTGGGCAAGCTTGAAATCGAGCTGGTGCTCACCGCACACCCCACCGAAGTCGCCCGGCGTACCCTGATCCAGAAATACGACGCCATTGCCGCGCAACTGGCTGCGCTGGATCATCGCGATCTCAGCAGCGCCGAGCGCGAGCACATCACTGAGCGCCTGCAGCGCCTGATCGCCGAAGCCTGGCACACCGAAGAAATTCGTCGCACCCGGCCGACCCCGGTGGATGAAGCCAAATGGGGCTTTGCAGTCATCGAGCATTCCCTCTGGCACGCCGTGCCCAACTACCTGCGCAAGGCCGATCATGCCTTGCACGCGGCCACGGGCTTCCATTTGCCTCTGGAAGCCGCGCCGATTCGGTTCGCGTCGTGGATGGGCGGTGACCGAGACGGCAACCCCAACGTCACCGCTGCCGTGACCCGTGAGGTCCTGCTGCTGGCGCGCTGGATGGCGGCTGATCTGTACCTGCGCGACGTTGATCAACTGGCCGCCGAGTTGTCGATGCAGCAGGCCAGCGATGCCTTGCGTGCCAGTGTTGGCGACAGCGCCGAACCCTATCGCGCGGTGCTCAAACAACTGCGCGAGCGCCTGCGTGCCACCCGGAACTGGGCGCACTCGTCGCTGGCGGTGACCCAGCCCGCACCGGAAAACGTCCTGCACGACAACCGCGATTTGCTGGCTCCGCTGATGCTCTGCTTCCAGTCGCTGCATGAGTGCGGCATGGGTGTGATCGCTGACGGCCCGTTGCTCGATTGTCTGCGGCGGGCAGTAACTTTCGGCCTGTTTCTGGTCAGGCTCGACGTGCGTCAGGATTCCACTCGACACTGCGCTGCCATGACCGAGATCACTGATTATCTGGGCTTGGGTCGCTACGAGGACTGGGATGAACAGGCCCGCGTCGACTTCCTGCTGGCTGAACTGAGCAATCGCCGCCCGCTGCTGCCCGCGCATTTCAAACCCGCAGCTGACACTGCAGAAGTCTTGGCCACCTGCCGCGTCGTGGCGGCGGCTCCGGCGGCGTCACTGGGCTCCTACGTGATCTCCATGGCGGGCGCCGCGTCCGATGTGCTCGCCGTGCAATTGCTGCTTAAAGAGTCGGGCTTGCAGCGGCCGATGCGGGTGGTGCCGCTGTTTGAAACCCTGGCTGACCTGGATAACGCCGGGCCTGCCATTGAGCAGTTGCTGAGCCTGCCGGGCTATCGCTCGCGCTTGCAGGGTCCTCAGGAGGTCATGATCGGTTACTCCGATTCGGCCAAGGATGCAGGGACCACGGCAGCGGCCTGGGCGCAGTATCGGGCGCAGGAAAAACTCGTCGAAATCTGCCGCGAGCAACAAGTGGAGCTGTTGTTATTCCACGGTCGTGGGGGCACGGTTGGGCGTGGCGGCGGACCGGCCCACGCAGCAATTCTGTCGCAGCCGCCGGGGTCGGTGGCGGGGCGGTTCCGCACCACCGAGCAAGGCGAGATGATTCGCTTCAAGTTCGGCCTGCCCGACATCGCCGAGCAGAACCTCAATCTGTACCTGGCTGCTGTGCTGGAGGCCACCCTGCAACCACCGCCGCCACCACAACCGGCATGGCGCAAGATGATGGACAGCCTGGCGGCCGATGGCGTCAATGCCTACCGGGCGGTGGTGCGGGAAAACCCTGAGTTCGTCGAGTACTTTCGCCAGGCGACTCCCGAGCAGGAACTGGGTCGCTTGCCCCTGGGCAGTCGCCCGGCAAAACGTCGGGAGGGTGGCGTGGAAAGCCTGCGCGCCATCCCGTGGATTTTCGCCTGGACCCAGACCCGTTTGATGCTCCCGGCCTGGCTGGGCTGGGAGGACGCCCTGAGCAAAGCGCTGGAGCGCGGTGAAGGCGAGCTGCTAAACGAGATGCGCGAGCAGTGGCCATTTTTCAGAACCCGGATCGACATGCTGGAGATGGTGCTGGCCAAAGCGGACCAGGATATCGCCCAGCTTTACGATCAGCGCCTGGTAGCGCCCGAGTTGCAACATTTAGGTACGCATTTACGCGACCTATTGTCGCAGGCGTGTGCCGTGGTATTGGGCTTGACCGGGCAGGCGCAACTGCTGGCACATAGCCCCTCTACGCTGGAATTCATCAGCCTGCGCAACACCTATCTGGATCCTCTGCACCTGTTGCAGGCTGAGCTGCTGGCCCGATCCCGCAGCCGCGAAGCCAGTCTGGACAGTCCTCTGGAACAGGCGCTGCTGGTGTCTGTAGCCGGAATCGCCGCCGGGTTGCGCAACACCGGCTGACGACATCGCTCACCAGGGGCGCCGGTCAATGCCAGTGCCCCATGGCGATCAATGACTTGCGCGTTTTTGCCAATGCGCCACGGGGCGAATCAATCCCGCACTCTGCTGCCTCTGACGGGGCGGCGGATACTGCGACTTTCGGCGGCTTGTGCCACTTGTGTCGGCTGTGTATCTTGATCAGCCTTTGGCCATTCTTCGGCTTGAACCTTATTAAAGATTGGTCCTGTAGTGGGCGAATCCGATGTTTACATATAAAAAATTTGAGGAGCACATCAATGCGCGTGATTCTGCTGGGAGCTCCCGGGGCCGGTAAAGGTACTCAGGCAAAATTCATCACTGAAAAATTCGGCATCCCGCAAATTTCCACCGGCGATATGCTGCGCGCTGCGGTCAAGGCTGGCACTGAACTGGGCCTGAAAGCCAAAAGCGTCATGGACAGCGGTGGCCTGGTCTCCGATGACCTGATCATCGGCCTGATCAAGGATCGTCTGTCCGAGCCTGATTGCGCCAACGGCGTCCTGTTCGACGGCTTCCCGCGCACCATCCCTCAGGCCGAGGCCCTGCTGGCTGCCGGTCTGGAAATCGACAACGTGCTGGAAATCGCCGTTGATGACGAAGAAATCGTCAAGCGTATGTCCGGCCGCCGTGTGCATGAAGGCTCTGGCCGTATCTACCACACCATCTTCAATCCGCCGAAAGTCGAAGGCATTGACGATGTGACGGGCGAGCCATTGCTGCAGCGCAAGGATGACGTTGAAGAAACCGTTCGCCATCGCCTGTCGGTGTATCACGCACAGACCAAGCCGCTGGTGGAGTTCTACAGCAAACTCGAAGCCAAGAATGGCAAGCCCAAGTGCAGCCATATCGCAGGCGTCGGTTCTGTCGAAGAAATCACCGCCAAGGTGCTGGCTGCGCTGAGCTGATCAACGCTTGCGTGAGTCAACAAAACGGCCCGCTTGCGGGCCGTTTGTCGTTTATAATGCGCCCCTTTTTTCACCATGATGGATACCCGACATGACCACCTTGCTGGCCCTGGACACCGCCACTGAAGCTTGCTCGGTCGCCTTGCTGCACGACGGCAAGGTGCTGAGCCACTACGAGGTGATCCCGCGCCTGCATGCCCAGCGTCTGCTGCCCATGATCAAAACGATCATGGCCGAGGCGGGGATTGGTCTTTCAGCGCTGGATGCCATCGCATTTGGTCGTGGCCCGGGCGCATTCACCGGGGTGCGCATTGCCATTGGCGTTGTGCAGGGCCTGGCATTTGCGCTGGAGCGTCCGGTGTTGCCGGTTTCCAATCTGGCGGTGCTCGCCCAGCGTGCCTTGCGTGAGCACGGCGCCCATCAGGTGGCATCGGCCATTGATGCCCGTATGGACGAGGTGTATTGGGGCTGTTATCGCGAAGCCGCCGGCGAGATGCGTCTGCTGGGTGTCGAAGCGGTTCTGCCGCCGGAGCAGGCTGCCTTGCCGATGGATGCCAGTGGCGAATGGTTCGGCTCCGGCACTGGCTGGGGTTATGCCGAGCGCATCGCGGTTGCACTCAGCGGCCACGACGCCAGCATGCTGCCCCACGCACAGGACCTGCTGACCCTGGCGACCTTCGCCTGGCATCGCGGCGAAGCCATCGTGGCAGACGATGCCCAGCCGGTTTATCTGCGGGACAAGGTGGCGACGCCCAAGGCACGATGAAGTTGGACTGGAATGCTTTTCTGTAGGAGCGAACTTGTTCGCGAGAGGGGTTAACCTGACACGACGCCTCGCCAACAAGTTGGCTCCTACAGGTTCAAAGGCGGATGAAATATATGACCGTTCATCGCCCACCTCATCAAACATGTGACCCGTGACAAACCTTTTGCAATATGTGTGGTCTAGTTAACGTTCGGATTATTGCTAAGTGCGTATCCGTGACGTTAAATTGCCACTATAAGATGCAGAGTACGCACTGATGCGCATAGACGGCCCTTCACAACGCTCATACCCGATCAAACGCAAGCCTGGCAAGGCTCCTGCGATTGTGGACGGAACCTTTGAGGAAGTGGACGCTGACGCAGAAGTGGTCCCACGGTCTGCGCAAAATGCGCGCTCCAGTGGCGCAGGTCAGTCCGCATCGACCGCAAACGTCCCCGCCCGGCCGCAAGACATCATATTCCCTCGCTCCATGAGCACCCGCGTTGCCCACGCATTGGCCAGTTACCTGTCCACCGCCAGTTTCGTTGACTGGGATCTGGAAATTGCAGAGCTCGACGTTCACGTTTGAACGATTCCCGCCTTCCTTACTACCTGGGTTGCCCGTCATGGAGTGAAAACGCCTGGCGCCAATCGCTGTACCCCGAAGACGCCCGCGTTAACGAGTTCCTCGGTTTGTACTCGCAGGTCTTCAATGCCGTTGAAGGCAACACAACGTTCTACGCCCGACCCGCACCGGCCACCATTCAGCGCTGGGCCGAAACCCTGCCGGAAGATTTTCGCTTCACTGCCAAGTTTCACGGCGACATCAGCCACGGCGGTGATCTGCGCCTGCAACTGACGGCCGCCGAAACTTTCATTCAGCTCCTGGCCCCGCTTGGGCAGCGTGTCGCGCCATTCTGGCTGCAATTGCCCGCCAGCTTTGCGCCGCATCGTCTGGCTGAGTTGGCGACCTTCATTGATGAGCTGCAATGTCCCTTGGCCGTCGAGGTGCGCAATCTGGCGTTCTTTGACAAGGGGGATGACGAGCGGGCACTCAATCGCCTGCTGCTTGATCGCGGCGTCGAGCGTATCTGCCTGGATTCACGCCCCTTGTTCAGTTGTGTATCCAGTGATCCGGCCGTGCTGCATGCGCAATCCAAAAAACCAAAGGTGCCTGCGCGGCCTGCGGCTTTGACGCAATTCCCCCAAGTGCGTTTTATCGGCCGGCCTGAGCTGGAGGCGAACGACACGTTCCTGCAGCAGTGGGTTGAGAAGGTTGCGGGCTGGATCGAAGAGGGCCGAACCCCTTACGTGTTCCTGCACACCCCTGACAACCTGGAGGCGCCGCAACTGGCGCGACGCTTTCACAGCCAGTTGATGGCGCGTCTGCCTGGCCTGCCGCCGTTGCCCGAGCTGGATCGCACGCCACCGGTGCAGCAACTGGGCTTGCTCTGAGGTCGATAAGTGTGGCTTCAATAGCCGCATCCACTATCGAGCCACTATCAGATCAGGGAGCCCACCCATGGATTTGCAGCAACAGCTTCTTCGCGCACAGGCCTTCAAGGCGTTGCATGAGCGCGACCATGCCTTCGTGATCCCCAATCCGTGGGATGCAGGCTCGGCCAAGCTATTGGCGTCCATGGGCTTCGAAGCGCTAGCGACCACCAGCGCAGGTCTGGCGTTCACGTTGGGCAGGGCCGATGCCGAGGGGGCGCTGAGCCTTGGCGAATCGCTGGACAACATCAGCGCCATCGTCGCCGCCACGGATTTGCCGGTGGCCGCCGATCTGGAGAACGGCTTCGCTGACAGCCCGGAAGATTGCGCCGCCAACCTGCTGGCCGCTGCCGCCAGAGGCATCGTCGGTGGCTCCATCGAAGATGCCACCGGCAAGACCGACCAGCCGATCTACGATTTCGAACTGTCAGTGGCCCGCGTGAAAGCGGCGGCCCTTGCTGTGCGCAGCTTGCCTTTCCCATTCATGCTCACCGCTCGTGCAGAGAATCTGCTCAATGACCGGATGGACTTTTCCGACACCTTGCGTCGCCTAGAGGCCTACGCAGACGCCGGAGCGGACGTGCTCTACGCGCCAGGCTTGCGCACCCGTGAAGAAGTCATCGCCGTGGTTCGTGCTGTGGCGCCCAAGCCCGTCAACGTGCTGATGGGGTTGGGCGGTGTGACGCTGACCGTTGCTGACCTGACCGAGTGTGGCGTCAAACGCATCAGTGTCGGGTCATCGCTGGTGCGGGCGGCGTTTGGCGGGTTGTATCGCGCCGCCGAGGAAATTCGCACGGGTGGCACCTTCAGCTATTCCGAGCAGGCGCTGCCGTTTGCGCAGCTCAACGCACTGTTCAAGGGCTGAAGATGCGGGGTTCGACCTTTTTCCTGCTCGTGTTGCTGGTCTGCGCGGGCGCAGTCGCGGCGGTGTGGCGCGGCTGGATCGAGGTGCCTGCGCAGTGGAACCCATGGGCGCCGCTGGATATCAGGGCTGAAACCAATCTGCTCACCGCTTACAAACTGTCGCGGGTGAAGAATGATCCGCAGCTCTGCGATCAGGTGCTCGGTTCGTCAGACCTGCGTTTCAGTCATCAGGCCGATAGCGCGCCGACTGCCAATTGCCCGCTCAGCAATGTGCTGCGCGTGCAAGGCAGTGAGGTGGCGCTGAGCAGCAGCTTTCTGGCGAGCTGCCCATTGGCCGTGGCCTACGCGCTGTTTGAAATCCACACCTTGCAGCCCGCCGCTGAGGCGGTGTTTGGCCAGCGGGTCACGCGTATCGATCATCTGGGCAGCTTTGCCTGTCGCAACGTGTATGGGCGCAGCAGCGGACGCTTGAGCCAGCACGCCAGCGCCAATGCGCTGGACATCGCCGGGTTTCGTCTGGCGGACGGGCAGAGGATCAACCTCCTGCGGGACTGGAACGACAGTGGCGACAAGGGCCGCTTCCTGCGTCAGGTCCGCGACGGCGCGTGCAAGAACTTTAATACGGTATTGGGGCCCGACTACAACGCCGCGCACCAGAATCACTTTCATCTGGATATGGGCGCTTGGCGGGTGTGTAGATGAGGAGTCGGACTTTGTAGGAGCTGCCGCAGGCTGCGAACAGCGGTGTGTCTGACACGCCGCCATTCGCAGCCTTCGGCAGCTCCTACAGATCAGGCAATTCGGTCAGGCCGCCATACGCAGGTTCTGCAAGATAATCGGCCGTGCCCAGCCGTTGTCGAAATCCAGTGCGCGTTGCTGGGCGACGAGGGTGTCGTCATCCAGTGGCAGGGCAGGCTTGTCGGCCAGGTCCCATTCGAACTCGGCGATGGGCATGTGCAGAGGGCGTGGCTCAGGGCCCGGGCCAGGGATGACGCTGTCATCGTACGGGTTGAGCACGTTTGGACGCACCCACTGGGCATCGAATTCCAGATTGCGCTGTTGAGCGATCATCTCGCTGAAGCTGAACGGCTCGTTCGGCGGTGGCAGCAAATCGAGTTCAAATTCGGCAATCGGCAAAAACAACGGCACGGAAGGGACACGCGGCATGTCCTCAACCGGGCAGGCACGTTGCTCGACGATCTTGCCCAGGGTACGTGCACCGGCAACCGGCTCGCCTGTGACAACATCGGTGGCAACGGCGCTTTCGTGTACAGGTTCAGGCGGGTTGTCGCGCAGCTGTTCAGCCATCACACGGGCAAACGCATCCGACCAGATCTGGGTGACGCCACCCAGGGCACGGCTGTTGCGCAGGGTAAAGTCGCCTGCGTGCGTTAGATAACCTATGGATGAATGCTGAATGTCTGACATATCGATCGTTACACGTCGTAGGTCTGGCAAAATGCCTGATACTTCTTTATCGGCAGACTTTGCCGATCATTAACACTTTTTGAGCGTGTGGACACAATGAGTGAGCAACCAGCGGGCAGCCGCATCCGGGTCGAGGCCCTCAGCAGCCAGGATCAGGAACATGCCGTGCA
>Ga0247734_1000112_pt1 | contig 74203 bp, 58 predicted proteins | sample UWRJL103311B2_FD_180933 | JGI IMG/M metagenome (GOLD analysis project Ga0247734, IMG submission 180933) | Plant litter microbial communities from Arlington Agricultural Research Station in Wisconsin, United States - UWRJ-L103-311B-2 | ecosystem: Environmental > Terrestrial > Plant litter >... | reverse complement strand
CTCATGTACACGGTCGTTAGCTGCAATTAATCCCAGATCTGCTGCGGGCAACACTTTTTGGTCAGGATTATCTTCGCCATATTCTACCCAACTGCTTGCGGGCTGATCAGTGATCCACCTGATCACGAAACTGTTATCTGTGCTGTATTGTAAATAGGGAGGGCAGAGAAAATGAATTGTACCCTCTTCCTCTGATTTAAAAACCTGGTTTGGCCCTGCTTTCAGCAGGGAGGGGACAAACCCCATCGCCCCTGCTGCAGCTATTTTACGAAGAAAACTTTTTCTGCCTAATTTATATGTATCCATTGGTTCTGTCTATGATCCTTTTACTATAACGTTAACGAATTTTTACTCCTGCACACTGTTATGAAACTGTTAAGAATTAGTATCCCTGATTTTGCTGAATCAATGACGGGTTTGCATCGATTGTAGCTTGTGGAATAGGAAATACCCTCTTGTTTGTGCTCTTATTGGTGTTGACAGTCCATCCGGTTTCAAATTCTTTTATTATCGTTAGATACATATTCCCCGGATAACGAGCGGCTTTGTGTTTTAAGGAAGTTAGATATAAACCTCAAACTCCTCATAAATACTCTTAATCTTAACCAGTTTGCCGTTCTTGAAAAACAAACTCACGGTAGATCTGCCGGTTTTTGAAACAGCTACATTATCAAACATCGTAAAGCGCCATTCTTCAAAGTTGGCCATTGTGGGATCAAAAGGCCTGTCCAATGGTTTATCTGGTAACCAAAGCTGATAACTTTTATATTGGGGGATTTGATAAAGCCCATTCAGCTTATCATATATTGCACTTAGAGGGTCTCCTGTATGAATTGCCGTTCCTTCAGGAACATCTTGTGGCCATAGCGGTGCTTCAACAGGCAGGGAGCTGCCTACATTGACAGAGCCGACTTTATCATCTTTAAAGAGGATAACCGCCCGTTCCTGACGTCCGCTGGTGTTCATGATGGTTACAGCCTGATAGTATTGTAACCTTTGTTGTAATTCTGATGGATTTACAAATGGCTGCTGACCCACTACCGCAACATCGTTAAAGGCTTGTTCAGTGCCTAGTTTTTGTAGTTGGGCATATACTTCGGCAGCAGATGCCCCAATTTGAAGGTTCCATTTGCTGCCTTTGGTGATGGTTTCCTCGCGTGGCGTTCCATCATTTTTTTTGCATGCAATTAAAATCAGTAGAGGAATCAGGTGTAGTAAAATTCTTTTCATGTGATTAGCACTTTAGGTTCAATGTCTTAAACGCATTTCGTGCTGAATACGCTACAGCTAAGTGCTTTATAATTTTTGATTACTGTAGTTATATTTTTTTGCGTCCAGTTATCAGTCATCCGGGCAGCATGACTTTATATGTATATATCCCTCATATTTGAGGATGGTAAACTTGAATTTTAAGGAACGTATACTTGAAGAGGCCAAAAAATAGGCTAAATTTGCTGTATGACTATTGCCGATTCTTCTAATTCCATATTTGATAAAGTCCTGTCTTTTATTGATTACACCAATCAGCATATATTTCTTACCGGAAAAGCAGGGACGGGAAAAACAACCCTGCTTAAACACATCAAAGAAAATACCTCGAAAAAGATAGCAGTGATTGCCCCAACGGGTGTGGCCGCTATGAATGCTAAGGGTACAACTATCAATTCTTTTTTCCAACTGCCACCGGGTTCTTTCTTTCCGGGCGATATTACGCTGCAAAACCTGCAGTCGGGCATACAGTCGATCAAATCTTTAGTGTCTGATTTGAGCTATAACCGGGAAAAGATCAGTTTATTCAATGAACTGGAACTACTGGTAATTGACGAAGTATCGATGGTCCGCTGTGATCTGCTGGATGTGATAGATGCCATTCTAAGGTCGGTACGTAAAAATAGTTCTGCCTTTGGTGGGGTACAATTGCTGCTCATAGGCGATCTTTACCAGTTACCTCCTGTAACAAAAAGAGAAGACTGGGCGTTTTTAAGCCAGGCCTATGCCTCACCCTATTTCTTTGATTCGCACGTGGTACACAGAAATCCATTTTTGCAGGTAGAATTAACCAAAGTATTCAGGCAAACGGAGCCTGAGTTTATCAATATATTAAATGATATTAGGAACAATCAGATTAGCGAAAGCAGCCTGGCGGTCCTCAATAAACGATATGACCCATTATTTAGTGCGTCAGACGAGTTGAACCCTATCATAATTACTTCGCATAATGCGGAAGCCAACTCAATCAATAAAGCAAAACTGGATGAAATTCCTGGCGAGGAGTTTAGTCTTGAAGCGGAAATAAGTGGCGAGTTCAGGGATGCGGGTAACCAGGCTGAACAAAGCCTGAAATTAAAGCAGGGTGCCCAGATAATGTTTATAAAAAACGATACAGGGGAGAACCGCAGATTTTATAATGGGAAAATTGGAAAGGTCAAATCTATCAAAGACGGTGAAATCTATATCTCTTTTCCGCAGGAAGATGATCTACTACTGGAAAAAACATCATGGCAGTCTTTTGAATATAAAGTAGACCCAGAGCAGGTGATTGTACAACAGCAGATAGGGGAGTTCTCGCAATACCCCATTAAACTGGCATGGGCAGTAACCATTCACAAAAGTCAGGGTTTAACGTTTGACAGTGCAATTATTGATGCAGGCAAATCTTTTGTAGCGGGTCAGGTATACGTAGCTTTAAGCCGCGTACGCACATTACAGGGATTGGTGTTAAGGTCAAAGATCAGTACAGAAAGCCTCAGATCTAACAAAGAGGTAATTCAATACATGAAACCGGCCAGTGAGCAGGAGCTGGATAGTATCCTGATGGCAGAACAGGAAAAGTTTATCCTTCAGTTGGTGCTGGACCATTTCTCGTTTAACCGTTTGCTCACAGGAGTGGATGCTATTGGTGCCAACCCTGAAATCATTAAGGGTCACTTACCAGAATTTAAGTTATTGCTGTCCCAGTTCAGTAAATCGATCACAGACCTAATGGCATTGGCCGATAGGTTTCAGTTGCAGGTGAAACAGCTTCATCAGCAGCATGGCTTTAAGGAGCAGCATTTGCTGCAGGCCCGAATTGAATCTGCACTGGCTTATTTCAGCAAGGAGATCACTATACAGTTGGTCAATCCGTTGAATAAAAACATCAGGATTAAGCCCAAAAACAAAATTCAACAACAAATGCAGCACCTGCTGCAAAAATACAGGCAGACTATTGAAAACAGGGTCGCGATGATGCAATATGCCTCGGGCCTTTTAAAGGAACAGGTTAAAGCAGAGGAGTATACCGCCTGGATCAATAAACATAGGGCGCAGGCAGGTAAAAAGCCAGATTCTTCTTCAGGAGGACAGGCAACGGTGACCTTGCAGCTGTTTTAAACGCGAATGTAAATAGGGTCTCGTAAATTATGCAGACCTTTAGGCCATGAATCCTATTCCAAATGAACTTGCTGGTCTGCTACATTATTGCCATTCCTTAGCTAGAATACTGCTTGAAGAACAAGGTGAGTTTTATCCTTTTGGTGTTTACCTAAATAATGAACTGGTAATTACCCAACGGATGTTTCGCGATGGGGACGATTATCCTTTAAGTACCGGCCTGATTAATATCATTAAATATGATTTTGATCAGCAGTTGCAAGCGGGAATCATAGCGGCCTCGGCCATTACTTATGCGGCAAGGATTAGAAATGCCGTATATGCGGAAGCGGTAGACGTAATAGTAGTAAGGCTCAACTCACCGGATTTTGAATCTCCGGTTTTGCATTATTTGCCTTATCATGTAGTTGATCATAAAGCGCAATATCTGCCGGTATGGACAGACAAGGAGCCGCTGCAACTTTAATTCTTCTGCACATTAAGATAGTAGTTTAAGGTATCTACTTCAATATTCTGTAGCGTTGCACCTGTGATCATTAGTGGCTGAAATGTTGTGTTTGGTGATATAAATTGGTAATGACCACCATTTATTTTTACGCGTACCGGCATGGCAAAGTTTTTAGCGTCAGCCTGCCACCTGCAAATAAGTTGACCGCCTTTTGAAGCAAATTCGAGCTGGGGAATGCTTTTGTAATGCAGGTACTGATCAAATATTGGCCCGAAATTGATATCCGATTGTTCGCTGATATAATCGACTATCTGGTTATACGTGACGGTTTGGTGATAGAAGCTGGTATTTAGGCCACGCAGGATTTTACGCCATTTTTCATCATCATTGATGATAGTACGTACCATGTTCAGCACTGCTGATCCTTTTGCATACATATCGCCAGATCCAAGCTGGTTTACACCATATGCAGCAATAACTGGTTTATCATTTGACATGCCTTTATAACCATTGTGGATATAGGTAACGCCTGCTTCTTTTCCATATTGGCTTTCTATAAATAAGGACTCTGCGTAACTGGCAAACCCCTCATGGATCCATAAATCTGCGAGGTCCTTAGCGGTAATATTATTGCCAAACCACTCATGGGCACTTTCATGTACAATTATAAAATCCCATTTCCTACCGTTTTTTCCACCGTTTAAATCGTTGTTTGGGGCACCTTTCATAAAAGCTCCGTAACTGATCGCACTTTGATGTTCCATAGCAATGTATGGGGTCTCTACCAGTTTGTAACCGTCTTTATAGAAAGGGTAGGGGCCAAACCAATGTTCGTAAGTGGTCAACATTGCCTTTACATTTTTGCTAAACTGTGTTTTCGCCCTGGTCACGTGTTCTGGAAGTACCCAGTAATCAAGGGATAGTTTTCCTTTCTCGCCATTATAGCTATCGCTGATATGTGCATAATTGCCTATGTTCACCGCAACATTGTAATTATTGATTGGATTGGCAACGAACCAGTCAAACCGGGTATATCCGTTTTTTAATGGTGTAACTTTTCTCAGCCTTCCGTTGGATACATCCTTTAAAACGTTGGGTACGCTGATGCTGATGGCCATGCTGTCAACCTCATCTGACAGATGGTCTTTGTTGGGCCACCAGATGCTTGCGCCTGTTCCTTCGCAGGTGGTGGCTACAAATGCTTTTCCCAGGGTATCTGTGGCAAAGGTGATTCCGCCATCTCTGGGCGCCCTGGCTGCAACAGCGGGTTTGCCAGAATAAAATACAGTAAACTGATCTTTGGTGTTTTGCCTGACCGTGGCTGGAAATTTGAGAAATACCACGTTCCCCTCACGTGTGAATGGCAAAAGGTGCTGATGGTAGATAATTTTTTCAACTTTGAGATTTGCGAACAGGTCAAACTGTAACTTATTAAAATCCTGTGTGGCCGTGAATTTAAACTGGTTACTGCCGCTAACGAATTTTTCTTCAAGGCTGAAATTCAAATTTAGGTGGTAGAAATTGATGTCATAACAGCTGCGTAATGGACTCAAACTTCCACGCAGGCTATCTGCGCGACTAAAAACTGCTTTGCCGGAGGCTGCACCGGCCTGTGCTTTTGACAAAAATGGGACCAGCTGGCTGAGGAAAATAAGTGTATATAATGCTTTCATTTATCTATAACTATTAAAACTTCTCGTATTCGTTTTAGCAAAGACAAATAATTTGTCTTATGGCTTTGAAAATTACAACTTTTAGTTGTATGTTTATTGCGGAATCTATTCAAAAATTACATATAATTGTGTAGATCAATCACCTAACCAGATACATAACCAATATGATTACGATAGTCCTAACTTCTCTAGCCGGCGCAGTAATGATTGCCAGGCTTCAAAAAAGCTCTAAGTAAATTTTAATGCTAAACCGATTTCAACGAGGCCTCTTTGTTTGACAAAGGACCTCGTTTTATTTTGACGCTACCATATCCATTTTTGGGTTGAGGTGCAAAATTTCCTCTGCAAATCTGTCGGTTTCGCGCTCTACTCCGGCAACATCTTTTGACCGTAACGAAGATCCTATTACATGATTTCCGGCTTCTGGTATGGCTGCCTTGTATTTAAGGTTTTCTGGTGTACCAAGGTTGTCAAACATTTCAAGCATGGCACCTACCTTGACCACGTTGTCCTGATTTTGCTCGTCTTTGTAGTAATATAGGAGGAGCACTGGCTGGGTCACCTTTTTAAAAGTTACAGGGTCCATCGTGGTTTCTATCAATTCCTGTAATTCTACCGCCGCTTCCAACCGGTAACGCGGATACCAGAATTTGGCATATTCTTCAGTTTTAGTCTTGGACACTACATAATTACTACCTGCTGTACGACGTGCCAGTTGAAGCCCCCATGGATTATTGAGTATGGATGCGGCGCTGCTATTGATCTGAATATTTGGAGAATATAATATGAGGCTGTTGATCTCCGGAAATGTGGAAGCTAGTTTTAAAGCCAGTGTGCCGCCAGTCGAAGTACCCATAATGATGACCTTTTTACCAAGCGTGCGGCCAATTGCGTAAGCCTCCAGGGCCGACTCCCAAAGTCTTTCTGCTGTAAAATTGAGCATCGGCTCGTCTGATTGCAATCCGTGCTCTGCAAGTCGTGATAAGTACAGGTTACAGTGGTATTTTTTTGCAAGATCCCTGTGTGCAGGGTTACCTTCTTCGTGACTTGCTCCAAACCCATGCAGGTAAACTATAGCGTATTCTGTTTGCTTATGTTCTTTGTTAGCCCAAACAATGGCTGCTGCATTTTGTGGCTTTACGGTAAGTTCCTGTTCTTTTGTATTTACATAATTATCAAGGTGTTTCAAATCCGGAACCTTTGGGAGTGTGGTTTTATATACAGGAAAACGCGGATGCGGGCCTGCAAAATAAATAACGGGCAGCAGCGCTAAAACTCCTGCCAGGATTTTATATCTTTTCTTCATTTGTAACGGAGGCCGGCTATAATCATGTAAAAGAAAGATCAGGTTATGTGACTGTAAATGTAGGCAAAGCAATTGTTTCAATTGAGTATTAACACCAGTGATATGTGTATATTTAATTGGTCCACACAATTCTGGATCTTTTTTCCCAGGATACTTTCTTATGATTAGGACAAAGTTAATTCGCTGGCATTAAATGGTTAAGCCGCAAAGTTGTTTTCTTAATACTGACTTAATATGAAAGGCATTACTTTTATCGGCTAAGCCTGCAACATGTAATCTGAAAACGTTGTTGATTACAGCTGTATGCTTTACGAAAAAACGCTTGCCTGAAATGGCTATGATATTTAATTTAGAAAAATGAATTGCAAAAAAACACTGATGATACTGGTTATATTACTGACCGTCAAATTTGCGGCAGAGGCCCAGGAATTGAAAATAGCAACTTATAATATCAGGTACAATAATCCCGGAGATTCACTGAACACCTGGAAATACAGAAAGGAACCATTGTCCAATATGATCCGCTTTTATGATTTCGATTTGTTCGGCGTTCAGGAAGCCCTGTCGGGTCAGGTTAAAGACCTCGCAGAACTGAAAGATTATGGCTATGTGGGTGTAGGGAGGGATGACGGCAAGGAAAATGGTGAATTCTCTGCTATATTTTATAAGAAAGACAGGTTAACGTTAGTAAAAAGTGGAACTTTCTGGTTGTCGCCAACGGATACAGAGCATCCTAACAAGGGCTGGGACGCTGCTTTGCCGCGCATTTGTACCTGGGCAAGTTTTGAAGATAAAAAGACAGGATTTAAGTTTATCCATTTCAACACACATTTTGACCATAGGGGCATTGAAGCCAGAAGGGAAAGTGCAAAACTGATTATGCGAAAAATGAAAGAAATTGCGGGTGAATCAGCTGTTGTGCTAACCGGGGATTTTAATGTTACGCAGGACAATGAAAGTTATCATCTGTTTCACAACTCGGGATTTCTAAAAGACGCTTTTGAAACTGCTGAAATCAAACTTAGTGATAACGCTTCCTTTAATGCGTTTAAACCTGCGCCGGTTTCTGGCAAGGCAGACAGGATTGACCATATTTTTTTAAGCAAACAGTTTACTGCAAAGCGTTATGGTGTGCTCACCAATTCATTTAAGGGCCGATACCCTTCAGATCATTTTCCTGTTTTAGTTATTACAGACTATAAAGCAAATTAAGAGTATTGAGTATTTAAGTAGGGGGGATTTCCCCCCCCCCTTACTTTTAGCGCGACCTTATTTCCTTCTTCATAAAAGAATAATAGGATAATGCGAAGCATAAAACGGTAGCAGCAATTAGCCCTGTAAGCTGTGGCCACACCAGTAACAAACTTTGTCCTAGTGGAAGGGGATTGGGTATCGCACCATAAATTTGCTCCATAGTCAACGGCCCAAGGCTGCGCACGGCTGGCATTAAAAGTGTTGTGGTAGCATCGCTATAAAGCTGACTGGGCACTGCCCGTAAAAGGTTCATAAGCAGTTCTTGATAATGGATGGCCTGCTGCTCTGAAGCCAAATCGGCTGGGACAATTGCCTTTGCAATTAAGCTGATAATAATTTGGTAAAATATAGTGAAAAACAGCCATGCAGCTATTGCGGTAAGTGCTGACGTGGCGGCCTGTTTAAACCTGATAGAAAACAAGATAGACAGATTGAGCCAGAACGCAACATACAACACGCTGAGCACCAAAAAGAAAATAATCCGTAAAAATTCTTCGGCGGTAGGGGGGATGCCGATGATAATGAGGCCCAGTCCGATAGTTAAAAATCCCAGGGAAAAAAACAACGTACTAATGACGATCAACGCCGCAACAAATTTGGCGTTAATGATGTAATCGCGATGTATAGGCTGTGACATAATCCTGCTTAGGGTTCCTCCGTTTTGTTCAGCATTAATGGCGTCAAAACCTAATGCAATACCAAGCAATGGACTAAGAAAACCAATAAATACATGGAAGGGTGGTAGGGAACCGTCTGAAAGGGTAAATAATTTTAAAAACAGGAACGAACCGGCCGGGTCATCTGGCTTGATAGATTTGGCCAGGTTGCTCACAGAAGTGTACAAGGAGCCAAAACAGGTGAGTGCGATAAGCAAGAGCAGGATGATAAATCTCCAGCTTCTCACCTGATCGCCCACTTCTTTGTTTACTATCACCCAAAATGGGTGCGGAATAGAGGAACGGCGGCTAAATAACTTTTTCATTTGCCTCCCTTCCTTCAAAATAGCGGTGATAAATATCATCAAGGCCATATTCTTTTTTATGCAAATGAACCAGGTTAAAGCCATTTTCAACAATTGTCCTGGCTATTGTGGCAGTTTCATCATGCGTATAGCCAATCACAAATTGATTGTCTGTCATCTGCACAGACGTCACTCCGGGCAGCGACTTAAGGATGTAAATGAGTCTTTGCGTTTCAAGGTCAGTCCATTGGTCATCAGGAAACTTTATTCCTGCAGATACTGTAAATGGCTCTCCCGGAAAAAGCTGCTTGGATAGGGTAAGGATATCACCTTCGGCCAGTAGTTTGCCGCCAACAAAGATTCCTACGCGGTCGCATACCTGCTGCACCTGGTGCAGGTGGTGCGACGACAATAACACAGCAATTTTTTCTTCACGGCTCAGTTGTACAATCAGATTAAGGAATTCCCTTACGCCCTTAGGATCAATGCCTAAAGTTGGTTCATCCAGAATGATCACTTCCGGATTTTTAATCAGCACATCTGCAAGTCCCAGACGCTGCCGCATACCCCTCGAGTATTTACCTGCCTTTTTGTTGCCTTCACCCGTCAGCCCCACACGTTCTAGTAATACCTGGGCGCGAAGCAAGGCCTCTGCTTCTGGAATCTGGTTTAAGCGGGCGGTGTATAAAATATTATCCAGGCCGCTGTAGTTTTCATAAAATCCAATGTCGTCTGGCAAATAACCCACCCGTTTTTTTACCGATATGGGATTTTGCGTAGCATTAAAGCCACATACTTTTACGGTACCGGCAGAAGGTTCTGTCAAACCAAGCATCATCAAGATGGTAGTAGATTTTCCGGCGCCATTTGGTCCAAGGAGACCAAATACTTCTCCTTTTTTAATAGAAAGGTTAAGCTGGTTTACAGCAGTAAAAGTACCATACTGCTTGCTAAGCCCTTTCAGTTCAATGCAATATTGATCCACTTTTACCTCCTTCCGTATTTCCTGAACAAATAATATACGCATCCCAGGGCAAGTGAGATAATAAGGATGCCCAACCAACCGGAAAGAAGCGAGGTTTCCACAGAAACCCTAATTGATGCCTTGGATGAAACCTGTGGGGTTTTGGCCTCCAGGTTGGTTACGTAATCGCCCGCTATTGCTCTGTTATCCGTTTTGATGGTAGCAAATACCTGGGCTGTACTTCCTGGTCCAAGATCGGCGATCTTTTGTGGTTCAAAGGTAATATCCCAGTTAGCGGGGGCAGTAAACTGAAGTTCAATATTTTTTAATGCAGCAGAACCTGTGTTCCTGACCACCATATCTAAGCGCTTGTTATTGCCGGCGGTGGTTTTTGTGCTCAGCAAGCCGCTTGGAGTGGTCAGCTCGAGGTTAAAAGAACCAGTAACTGCCAGATCGAGGGCCAGATCTGCGGAGGTAGTATTGGTTGAGGCCAACACAGGTACCTTATAATTTCCTGCTGGTGTCTGCTCTGGTGGAACAATTTCTATTGTGATGTCTTTTGTTTTGTTCGCTTCTACATTAACAGAAGATACCTGCTTGTAATCAGCTTTGAAAGTGATATTCCAGCCTGGGGGTGCCTGGGCATTGAGGGCGTAAACCTGATCAGTCCCCGTCCTGTTCCTCAAACTTGCAGTGTAGGTGAAAGTGGAATTTGCCGCTCCCTGCAAACTGGGTTGAGCAGCACTGAACTCAGTTTTGAAGGTGCCTTGTTTCGAAACCACAACAGTGAGCGGCAGTTTGCCTAGACCTTTTGCCAGTACCTGGAAATGATAAGTACCCTTATTTACCTGGAAAGGCACTTGCACCTGAAGGCTGAAATTTTTGCGTTCACGTGGCAATACCGAGACTTGGCCTACCGTCCATCCGCCAGACTTCATCTCGTAAGTCCATCCTTTTGGTAAGCCCGCGATGTTAATAGCGGCATTGGCTACGGAACCAGTTTTGTTAATTACATCTATCTCATAACTGATAGATTCTCCGGGGGGGACTGAAATTTTGGTATATGGAGTGTAAAGGGTTACCCCCTGTGCAGCGAGGGAAAGTGGTTGGCTGCTGATGATCCCCAAAAGGAACAGAAAAACTAAGCACGGGTTAAATTTTTTTGCCTGTGCCCGCATAGAAAAAGCTAACATAGATTTTATTTAACAGTTCATACATAATTTATTTGCCGGTTAGCTCAGTTTGCTGAAATGTTGCCAGTGATCAACAGCGCTAAGCCAAACGGACTTACAAAATTTTAGAATTGAAATGAAATTTGCAAATATTGGACGGAAGTTTTTAGTAACAAAATAGCAATCTTGTAGTCAGACAGATAACCAAAAACTATAACCATGAAATTAAATAATCCTTTCAGTAAAAAACTGAAGCGTAACGACGTTGCAGACGATCGGCCTAAAAAGTCGAAAAAACGCGAATGGCTCAATGCCATTGTATTTGCGCTGGTTGCTTCTACGCTGATCCGCGGATTGATATTTTCGGCATATGCCATTCCTTCGGGATCAATGGAAGGCAGCTTGCTAACAGGCGATTACCTGTTTGTGAGTAAAATAACTTACGGGGCACGGATGCCGTTTACGCCTGTTCAGAACCCTTTGTTAGAATCTACAATAACCAAATACCAGATTAAAACTTACTGGGATGGAATTCAACTGCCCTATTTTCGACTGCCTGGATTTAGTAAAATCAAAAAAGGTGACATTGTAGTTTTCAATAAGCCTGAAGAAGCTGATCCATCATATGACAGGCCTGTTGATGTGCGCACAAATCTGATCAAACGCTGTCAGGCAACACCGGGTGATGTGCTTACTATTGTGAACGGGCAAGTTTATATCAATGGAAAAGCGGCACCGAATGCTCCTAAAGCACAAACCTCTTATGCGGTGGTGACGGATGGCAACGCCGTTAATCCTGATGTATTTCGTGATCTGAATATTGAAGTGGTAGCGCAGGATGACCTGCAAACATATATGATGATTATTCCGCAGGACCATCTGGCAGAGTTTAAAAGTTATGCCTACATTAAAAGTGTAACACCTGTGATTGAACCTGCAGGAAGTTATGATGCGATGGTATTTCCGCATTCACCCAAATTCAAATGGAACCAGGACAATTTTGGTCCTTTGTTATTGCCTGCGAAAGGCATGTCTATTCCCCTGACCGATTCTACCCTGGTATTATATGGCAGGGCTATAGAATTATATGAGCACAATAATCTACAAAAAAAAGGGGAGGATATTTTAATCAATGGTAAAAAAGCAGATAGTTATACTTTTAAAATGGATTATTATTGGATGATGGGAGATAACCGTCACAATTCACTCGATTCGCGTTTTTGGGGTTATGTGCCAGAAGACCATGTTATTGGTAAAGCGTTAATCACCTGGATGAGTATAGACTCCACGCAAAACCTGCTCAATAAAGTGAGATGGAGCCGGATCTTGAAACCTATACGTTAAATATGGTCATTTGTCTCCGGAAATTGGCTTTGTCTTTGATAAGAGTGTAGCCTGAGATGAAAAGGACGTTTAGATTTTATAGAACTGAAGAAAAAAAGTGGTTTGTGGACTTGCCGGAATGGACGAAATCCATTGTAGACCTGGAAATGGTGGAAGGTGCGGATACGATGCTTGACAAAGTTTCTGGCAATACTGATGAATGTTACCTCCTGATGAGCGATGAACCGGTATCGGGTGCGGATAAAATGAAACTGGTAAAGGACAGAACAAACTGTAAACTTGGCGGTGGCGATTACCTGATGGAAACATACAGGGGCGAGGATTTCAATCATAAGTTATGGTTGTGTTCTGTAACCGAGTCTGTATTTGGCGACCTGCCGGAAATTATCTACGTAGACTACCCGAAAGTAGCAAAAAAGCAGGCATAAAACGCATGTAGTGAACGAACATTTGATGCTAAAAGATGTGGATTTTCTCTCGCTTTTTAGTACTTAGAGCGGTAAGTCGGATTGCTTTTAATCGGGGTATCTGGCATTTACATCCCGTTAATACCAATAAATATCAGTAATATTGTCAATGATTATTAAAACGCCGTTGACAAAGGAGCAGAAAGATTTTATAAAAAAATACCAAATTTCGGAAGAAGTGTTGTTTGACGCTAATGGAGAGGGTATGTCAGAAGATTTGAAGCAAAGGATGCTTGACACTGAAAAAGTGATTGCATACAATGTTAGCGGTTGTGAAGAAAATAGTGATTATAATTTTACAAATACTGAAGGTGTTTTTATACAGGGTGATACGGACAGAATTCCGTTCGCTTTAAGAACATATAAAACAGGGTATATTTATATAGCCGGATCTAAAAAAACTCACCTGATAAAAGTGGGTTCCTGCAATGAAGTAAACGATAGAATCAAGACTTTAAACATCACTACTTCTAAAAGCGGGAACATAGACGACTGGGAATTAATCTTACAGGCGAAGACTACAGTTCTTGGAAAAGTAGAGCGCATGTTCCAGCAAAAACTGAGTGATTATAAATCGGCTACTCAGTATGAAAAAGGTAAACTGCAAAACGGTGGTGAATTGTACAGATGTTCATATAATAAAGCTAAAGATGCAATGAATGCTGCGGAAGGCGAAGAACAATTTGAGTTTACACAGATCAACGAAAAGAAACATTTGATTACTGAATATCTTTTCAAAAATTTAAAAGTAAAATCTGACGCTGTAACCGCTTAGGATTACCCGCTAATATTTAAAGCAAAAGCGCCTGTATCACGATTTTTGATACAGGCGCTTTTGCTTTACCACAATTCTATGAAAAAGTTCTTTTGTTAACGGCCTAGTGAAAATGTAATGGGGATGGTATAGGCTACACGAACCTTTCTGCCACGCTGTACTCCTGGTTCCCAAAGAGGTGATGCTTTGAGGACCCTGACCGCTTCGGCAGCCATTTCTGGTTGCACGTAGTTGACTACCCTGATGTCAGTAATTGAGCCATCTTTTTCAACTGCAAACTTCAATACGACTACCCCCTGAATACGCTGCCTCACCAAATTATCGGGATATTTAACTGAACGCGATAGATATTTATAAAAGCTGGTCATGCCCCCCTTGAATGCTGGCAAGGTTTCTTTTGCAGTATAAGTTACTGTTTGGTTCTGCTCATCTGTGCTCTCCCCTGATATCAGTTTGCCCTCATTGTAAATTTCCTTATAGGTCAGGTGTTGCTTTTTATCTTCTCCGGTCCAAACACCATCATATTGACCATTTTTTAACATCCCCCTGCCGGTAACGGATTTAAAATCACCATCGTAAATGATGTAAGTGCCGTTTCCATTAGAAACGAGATTCCTGCCAGTTGAATCATTAACAGTAATAATCTGATAGGTGGATGATTTGTCAGCTGGATTTGAAATGTAAATTCCTGAAGTATAGAGTACGCCGTTTGGGTAGTAACTGAGCAGCGAATCGACATGCTGGCCGTTGAGAAAATTAGCCGCCTGTTTCTTTTTGCCATTATGATAATACGATACATAAGCCCCTTCATATTTTGGCGGATCCACTTTGCTCGATGATCCAACACTTCTCTTTGTGCCATCCTTGTAATATTCTGTCATCAGAAATAACTTGCCGCCATCTGTCGGTTCCTGCACCAGACGGATGTAATCTGCGCTGTCACGGTTGTTCACGTACCGCCCGTCGTTTTTAATAAAATAGGTGTTTTGTCTTTGTGCTACGGCGCTTGTTGAGATGAACACAACGAGGAAGAAAAATAGTTGAAAGATTTTCATTGCAGATATTTTTTGTTTGTGCAAGATACTTGTTTGTCTGTTAAAATAAAATATGATGAATGTAACAGTGCTGTGGAGGAGTAAAAAGCGGGGGTTTAAGCAGTAGGATAAAATTGATTTAGCATCGGGTTAAACCTTATTTCTTGCTTGTGTTTTTCGGTTTATCTGTTGTCTTTTTGTGCATTTTATTCAACTCAATTATTTGGTTAAATAACTAATAATGAGATTGTATGCATCTGATTTAATCTTTTTTTATATCTGTTTTTTATAAAAAAATATTATTCTGCATATCAGGTTTTGGCTTTGCTCTTGCCAGTGTTTAATTCTGTTTCGCCGTAACAAATCAGCATAATTTTCTTTATTGTAACGTATGTAGTAAAATAATCGATTCTCTGTAGAACTTTGCATGTAATCAACCAGCCTAATCAAATGACCAGCAAATTAATTTTCATTTATCATGCAGAGCAGGAAATTGCATCTGTGATCATACAGGAACCAGCTACCGAGGTAGCGTGTAACCTGTATTTAGCTTACTAATTATGGCAACTATCGAACCTTTTACGGCTTTAAGGCCGCAGGATGTTTACGTTGATAAACTGATATCTCTTCGTCCTTCTTCTGACGGCAACTGCAATGGTAGTATTGCGCAAAAACTGGATATGCAGCAGGATGGAAATCACGGCTTAACGAACAACGAGATTTTAAATAACCTGACAAAAATGATGCGTGAGGGAGACTTTTACCAGGAACAGCATCCATGCATCTTTATTTATGAAATTACTGAAGGGGCCAACGTGCAGACGGGCGTTTGGGCGGTAACAAATCTTGAAGATTTTGAAAACGGGCATATTAAAACACATGAGTCTGTCTTTGAAAGCAGCGCATTGTGTCTTAGCAATTATCGGGACGAGGTAGGTCTGGAAGGCGGGCCCGTATTGATTACACATAAACCAAATGCTGCAATCAGATCCCTTCTGCTGAGAATTAAACAGGGGGATGCAAATTCCGTTTATTATGCAAACAGGGTATTTCACCGGATCTGGTCGATCTACGATATGAATACCATTCAGCAACTAAAGGCGAGTTTCTCTGAACTGCAGAATGTGTACCTGGCCGATGGTCACCACCGCCTGGCGGCTGCTATCAACTGCAGGAAGATGAAACAAATGGCCAACTGTATATCGACAGACTTTAATTTTATTTCTTCATTTTACTTGGCGAGTGACCAGCTTAGGATCAAAGAATATCACCGTATCATCATCCCATCTGAGGAAATTTGCATTGATCAGGTATTCAGGGATTTAAAAAAATCGTTTTCAATCACTAAATCATCCAGGAACGAAATGGTTATGCCAATGAAAAAGCATGAGTTTGGACTATACATCTTAGGAAGATGGTATAATATGGTGTGTAAATTGAAAGACGCACCTGTTTTACCAGATGCCTGCTTACTGCAGGAAATGGTATTCAGACCTTTCTTTAACATTGAAAGGCCTGAAAGGGACCAGCGGCTGATACCAGTTGGCGGTACTGGTGCGATAACTGAACTTGAAAAAATCCTACAGGATAACCCAGAGGCAATTGCTTTTACACTGTCTGCAATAAATGCCGATCAACTGATAGAAATTGCACACCAGGGAATTGTTATGCCTCCAAAGTCTACATGGATAGAGCCGAAGATCCCATTTGGCCTGGTACTGCGGACGCTTCAAAATTAAGTTGCCCGCGGGCAACTTAATTTTGAGCTTTATGTTTTTTATCAAATGAAAATCTCCGTGAAATACTGAACCCCCAGCGAAACTGGCCCTCCAGCCAGGAGCTGGTGGTTTGAGGAATAAACTGCATTTCTTGTATAGCTGCTGCGTTGGTAAAATTAAGGTGAAAAACGTGACCACCGGTTTCGATTTCCAGTCCGGCACCAAGTGTGTTGTAAAATTTAACTCCGTTTAGCTGCTGCAGGTAATCCTCGTCGTCCTTATTCCTGAAGGGGACGAAATAGTCTACCACAAGAGCCATCCGTTTGCTGAATTTGGCCCGGCCTCCGATGCTCATCGCGAACATATCATTCTGATCCCTGAATGCGGTGAAATTACGGTGTACATAACTGGGTGTAAGGGTAACCGAAAAATTTGAATTGAATTTTCTGGCGAAAATAACCTGCGTAACATAATTCATCCGGTCAGTAAATTTACCATAAGCCGTAGCTGCATTTGGGTTATCGCTTGCTTCAACAGCAGCGATAGTATTGCTGCCAAACAGGGTCACTGCTACAGGGATATAATCGTCGGTAGTTTGTTCAAGCAGTCGGTATTTGATACTTCCTTCGTAGAGCTGCTGCACGTCGGTGGCCCCTTTTGCCCGTGCCAGGCCAATACTCAGGCGGTCGCTCAGTCCGTACTCAAATCCTATCCTTACGTCTGTTGAATTATCAAGGCCAAAGAAACGCCTGAGTCCTCCGTTACGTCCTGCAATGTCGCCAAAACGGTGGTCAACCTTAAAGTCGAGCTCATTCTTATAAATGGTCTCGTTGGTATGCCCGTTAATAAGTTTGGTGGATTTAAAGGTTGCCGTTACTTTTTCATGGACAGGGCTGCTGTTACCCAATTCTTTTTCAAGGTCCTGTTGCCCAAAGCCCTGCAATGCCGTGAAAGTACATATAAGCAGGGGAAGGCAGGCGTATTTTATCGATTTTAGTAGTCCTGATCTCATAATTATTTGGGTTGATAAGTTGCTGATATGCGTACGTCAACTGCTTCTGCGATTTTTGCGAAAACGATGGTAGGCACTTTGATCTGGTGGTCTGCAATTTTTACTTTGAATGTTGTTTTTGCGGTAATGCTGCCTTTGCTGACCACCAGGGTGGCTTTGGTCTGGTAATTTTTTGTTACGCCATGTATATCAAGACTGCCATCTATGGTAACATTATAGGTTCCGTCAGTGCTCAGGTCTACATTATCTGAGATTTTGCCTTTAAAAGTTGATACAGGGTACTTGTCGCTTTCCATGTAATTCTCATTGAAATGTTCCTGCATCAGTTTTTTTTGAAACTGGAAAGAAGTGTTGTTCACTTTGAAAATAAGGTTGTGTGTTTTGGTATCAATCACTGAATTGGCCAGGGTGCTTTTTCCTTCAATATCTTCGGCAGGGGTGCTGGAGAAAAAGGAGATGGCTGCATTTTTACTGATCATGATGTTCTGGCCATTCACAGAAAGACAGAACAGGCTGCCGGCGAGGATAAAAAGGAGGGTTTTCATAGGATAAGTTTGATAGTTTATTGTGGCATATTCTGGTCGTACCAGTCTTGCACTGCTTTTAATTCAGCTGCGGAAAAGCTGCTTCCGCGCGGCATTGTTTTGTTGACAAGGACCGCATTCCTGATCCGTGCCGCGTTTGCGGTAACAGTAGTAAAACCGTTAAAGGTCCATGCGCCCGCAGCGTTTCTGCCTGTTGCGTGACAGCCAGCGCATCTGGTGTCAAATAATGGTCCTATTACCGCGCTATAGGTTACGGGCACAACAGGTGCACCCGGGACCACAGGGGGCTCGGGTACAATTTCATCTGCCTGATTTTTGGAACAGCCGGCCAACAGGGCGTAGGTGATGGCCACTCCAATACATACAGTTTTTAGTTTTGATATCATATGATTAAGGGGTTAGTGGAGCAGTAGTTAAAGTAAGAACAGGCCATACACCTGGTGCAGGCACACTTACTCCTTTATTGTCGCCTCGCTTGGCATCAGGGCCAAAATAGTAAAGCGGATGTCCTTTGTAAGTCAACTGTTTTTTCCCTACTGAAGTGATCTGCACAAACATGTCTTTTTTCAGCACGGATGGTACATTGAGGACGTCAGATTCATAAATTGGCCATACGGTATTGTTACTGAGGTCGGCCTTTGTATAAGTGTTCAGGTTAAATTTGTCGGGGGCGTAAGCATATAATGTTCTTCCTGCTGCGTCTGTAAGGTATTGTGAAATTCCTGTTCCCGGTTGGGTATTGGCAAGGTAATTTATTCCGTTATTGCCCACTAGCTGACTGTTGGCGAGCATCACAGAATAATCTGGTTTCGCTACAAACCATGTTCCCTCAAGTCCATCACCTTTAGTGTCTGTTTTTGCAGCATCTCCAGCATAGTAATACAATGGCCACCCTTTGTAAGTAGTTTGTTTTTTACCATCAGGACGAGTGATTGTGGCAATGTCTGTAGCAATAAGTCCCGTGGGCGCGGTTTCATTGCCGGCATAATAAACCGGCCAGGCAAGGGCACAACCATCGGTACATGCTGAAGTACCGTTCGCATCCAGCGCAAAGAAATAGAGTGTTTTTCCATTGCCGTCGGCTAACATACTGCCAAAGGCTGAATTGGTGGCCAGCTTTAATCCATCGGGTACCGCGCCACCGTTTTCCGGATCGGTAGTGCCATCTTTGTCTTTAGAACAGGCACCGAAAATAGCAAGCGCTATGATGCATATGGCTGCTATTCTTTTAGTTTGAGATACAAAATTGTTCATATAAATTTTTTTAAGTGCAATTATTTTATGCTTTAATTAATCAGATTACGGTTGTCCGACATAAAAGGTTGCCTTTATTTTTCTTAAAATTGATTATTAAAAATAAAATGCTGGAAAACAGATATTTAAAATAAAAAATAAATTTTCTTATTAAATTAGGCAACCTTTTGTGGAAAACGTCCGTATCAGGTGTGTCAATGACTTAGATTAAATTGGGAAAACAGGTTGCAGGGAATCATTAACGGTTGCATAAGGAAGGACAGGTCCAGTCAGTATTTGCTCTATAAAGAATTTTATAGTTATGGCATGGCTATATGCAGACGGTATGCCCTGAATAATGAAGATGCCGCTGATATCCTGAGCGACGGATTTATGAAAGTGTTCACCAATATTGACAAGTTTGACAGCGCTAAACCGTTTAAATCATGGTTAGGAAGGATTATCACCAATACGGCAATAGACCATTACCGCATGAACCTGAAATTTTCAGGGCATGATGATGTGGATACCCATGAAAACATAGGCCATATGGCTGCTGTTTATGATCAGCTTGCTTACAAAGATCTGCTAGCGCTTATTCAAGGCCTATCTCCTGCCTACAGAACGGTCTTTAATCTTTATGCGATAGATGGTTATACTCATGAAGAGATCGCGGAACTATTGAATATTTCGGTAGGCACCTCAAAATCAAATTTATTTAAGGCAAGGCAGAAGCTTCAGGAATGGCTTGTTCCGCTCGGCCTCAAAAATCAGGCTGATGCGACGCTGAATTTAAATAAGGCCGCCAACCTGAATAACGGATCAAGAATATAAGATATGGTAATGACAGAAAGGTTGGCTAAATGCAAGGAAACAGAGATAACAAATGGGAACTGAAAACGACATAGACCGGTTATTTAAGCGTGGTTTGAGCGACCCCGAAATCCCTTTCAATGAATCGGATTGGGAGAAGCTGGCCCACAGGCTCGATAAAAAGAAGAGCAGGATTGTCCCGTTCTGGATTTTTACGGCCGGTGGCATTGCTGCTGCTTTGCTGATATTTTTATTATGGTTTTTATCGGTTCCGCCTGCAATTAAAGAAAAAGAAGGGAATCCTCCTGTTATTGCCAATGTCGATACGCTCAGTACTAATCGCCATGTTCCAAATGGCAAGGATCTCACCATTAATGCTAATGAGAATACCGAAAATCACAAAGAGAATTTCAACCATTTAAATACCGATGTGGCACAACTGAAAGCTAATTCTTTGCAGCTGCCTGCGGGAAGACTTTCCGCTCTGGTAGTGGAACCCCCGGTTTTAAAGGAAACCCTGCCTGTCAGTACTTTGATGGCCGATATACTTGCGTCAAAGCAGGTTGGGATGCCTCCTCTTATCAGGCGTTCAGCAATTCCATCTGCCAGCACTAATTCGGGCTTAAACATTCCTCAGACGTATGAAAGCGATAGTGCAGCGCTGGTACGAAAAGCAAATGCTTTAGCGCAAAGTAAAGATCCGTTGGAAAAATTGGGGCGTAAAAACAAAGATATAGAACGAAGTGTACAGAAAAAAATGGATAATGCTTTAGCAAAAGAAAATAGCCTGATCCTTTCAGCAATGGCGGCGCCTGATATCACATACGGGCAAGCAAACAAGGACACTAAAATAAGTTCCAACCTGGGAATGCTGGCTACTTACGCACTGGGATCGAAATTCAGTTTAACCTCAGGTGCGATCTATGCTAAAAAATTATATAACTCAGGGGGAACAATACCCCAGGCAGCATATCCAACTGGGCCTGCTGCGGAATGGGATGTTTATGCAGATTGCCGCGTACTTGATATTCCCCTAAATGTAAATTATAAACTGCTGCATAAAAAAAACCTTTCAGTAAGTGTAAACACCGGGCTTTCCAGTTATTTCATGCTGAAAGAAAAATATACGTATACCAGCTATCAGCCTGGCCAGGCTGAACAAATTTCGACACAGGAATTTAGCAACCAGAACAAACATTTATTTGGCATTGCCAACGTATCGGTCAGTTTTGATCACAAAGTAAGCCAGTCGTTAAGTATCGGAGTACAGCCTTTCGCCAAGCTGCCACTTACGGGTATAGGAAACAATGATGTAAGCCTGAAATCGGCTGGTGTTTCTTTCTCTCTCAACATTGGCTTGTTCCCTGCAAAGAAACCGGGTAAGTATGCAGCAACCAGATTTGTGCGGGGCTGGTAAATTCAATTGCCAGGTCTTTATGATTCACTGAAATGAAAAGTAATCCTTCCATTTCGGAATGGTATTGGTAATCCCGAGATGACGGTGCAAATCAACATCATTGTTTAAAGCAGCTAAATGCCCATTCCTGAAAAGGTTTGGCACCGGGCATTCCTTTTGAATACAATTTTCTAAAATTTTCAAAATGGAAAATCAAATGATATTTGTGAGAGTTGCTACACTAAATGATATCAGATACGCAGAAGAAATATGCAGGGAAACAGAAGCCTCTGCGATAGCCAGGGGAACAGGGATTGCTAAGCGTTCACCGGAATCAGTTGCACAAAAAATGCGCGACGGAAATGCTGTTGTTGCCGTAACGGCCAGCGAAGAATGGGTAGGTTTTGCTTATATACAACCCTGGGAAAATGGCAAATATATCTCCAATTCAGGCCTGATCGTTTCACCACCATTCAGGAACTCAGGTGTGGCGAAGGCCATTAAAGAGAAAATCTTTAAAATGTCGAGAAGGATGTATCCCGAAGCGAAGATTTTCAGTATTACCTCGGGTGCTGCAATCATGAAAATGAATACGCAACTGGGTTTCGTGCCAGTCACTTTTCATGACATTACGCATGATGAACTTTTCTGGGAAGGATGTAAAGGCTGTATAAATTATGATATACTGGCTGGTAAAAAGAAATGCAACTGTTTATGCACGGCTATGCTGTTTGATCCTGGAAAACCGGATCAGCAAATTCTTGCGGCTGAAAAGTCAGGCTACTTTCCAATGTACCATAGCTCTTAACCTTCTTTCAGTTATTTATTTTAAACATCAATTCTTCATATTACACTAAAGATTATTAATGACATGCAAACAGATCTTGATTATACAGAAGCCATCGAGTTATTGAAAAAGCTGATTTCTAAATCTTCGTTCAGTGGTCATGAATCAGCAACAGCAAACCTGATTGAAGCTTTCCTGCAGGACAGATATGTGTATACCTTGCGAAAGCACAATAATGTTTTTTGCTACAACCTGCATTTTGACCATTCAAAACCGACAATCTTATTGAATTCTCATCATGACACAGTACGGCCTTCAAAAGCCTATACCAAAGATCCTTTTCGCGCTCAGGTGCAGGATGGCAAATTGTACGGCCTGGGCAGTAACGATGCGGGAGGCGCATTGGTATCGCTGATTGCTACTTTTCTGTATTTTTTCAGAAGGCGCGACCTGCCTTTTAACCTATGCCTTGCCGCAACTGCTGAAGAAGAGAATTCTGGGGAGAGGGGTATCAAGTGTATTCTTGAAGATCTGCTGCCAATTTCATTTGCGATAGTGGGCGAGCCAACTAATATGCAAATGGCAGTTGCTGAACGCGGGTCTATGGTACTCGACTGCAAATCTTTTGGCCGGTCGGGTCATGCTGCGCGGGAGGAGGGCGACAATGCCATTTACCGTGCACTGAAAGATATTCAATGGTTCTCTACCTATAAATTTCCGCTGGAATCGCCTGTAATGGGGCCTGTAAAAATGACTGTTACAGAGGTGAAGGCAGGCGTTCAGCATAATATCATACCTGCCGAATGCAGTTTTACAGTAGATGTGAGGCTTACAGATGCTTATACTGAAAAGGAAATGTTGCATATTATTCAGAACCATACCTTTTGTGAGTTTTCTGTAAGACAGGGGGTATTGAAACCGTCCTGTATAGATCACCTGCACCCCATAGTAAAAACCGGCCTTTCTATTGGCCGGACGGCTTATATTTCGCCAACAAGCTCAGACCAGGGCTGGCTGGATATGCCTTCGCTCAAAATGGGGCCGGGTGAATCTGCCCGTTCACATACTGCGGATGAATTCATCTACCTTGAGGAGATTAGAGAAGGGATTGAGATATACGTGAAGTTACTAGAGTCGCTTTCTCCCTATCTGATCAACGGACCGGGGCAAAATGAAGAGAACTTTGCATAATAAAAAAGGTAAGCAGATTTAGCTTTTTGGCCATTGCAGGTATTGAAATGATACACCCGTGATGGCCATTTATATTTATATTAGCGCGAAAAGGAAATGTTATCTGGTTAACATGACAAAATAGCTTAATAACTGGATAACCCAGTATTGCTTTTTTTACCAAAAACACCCTTTCTTTAGCCGAACCAATATAATATATATTTAAACCTGTATACCAACGTATTAAAATGAGAAAGAATCAGTTCGCTGTAGTATTAATCATCTCCCTGTTTTTTTTATGGGGATTTGCATTGAACTTAAATCCTATCCTTATCCCACATTTGAAGAAGGCGTGTCAGCTTTCTGATAAACAATCTGCTTTTATTGACTCGGCATCTTACATTGCTTATTTTCTGCTGGCGCTCCCAGCGGGAAGGTTCATGAAAAAGTTTGGCTATAAAGGCGGTATCGTATTTGGCTTGACGCTTTTCGCGCTGGGCGCATTTTTATTTTATCCTGCGGCAGCTACACGCTCTTATGTTTTTTTCCTTGCAGCATTATTTATTATTGCCAGCGGGCTTACTTTTCTGGAAACAGCTGCCAATCCATACATTACAGTGCTTGGGGATGCTGAGGGGGCTACGCAGCGTTTGAATTTCGCACAATCTTTTAATGGGCTTGCCGCTACGCTGGCACCTTTGCTGGGAGGGATGTTTATCCTTTCGGGGCATACGCTGAGTGCTGACACCCAGGCTGGTATGAGCACAGAACAACTAAATGCATATTTAAATAAAGAAGCTTCGTCGGTACAGGTGCCGTTCCTGATAATTGGTGCGGTTGTTTTACTGATTGCATTGTTCCTGATTAAAACACCATTGCCAGAAATTGAAGATGAAACTGGGCATGAGGAATCGACGGGGTCTTTACTGAAAGAGAAAAACCTGATGCTTGGTGTTACCGCCCAGTTTTTTTATGTGGGTGCGCAGACTTGCGTGAGTAGCTTTTTTATCCGTTTTTCATCACACGTAGCAGGTATTGAGGAGAAATCGGCGGCCCTATTTCTTTCGGGAGCTCTACTTGGTTTTATGGCGGGCAGGTTTATCGGAACGTTCCTGATGAAATATATAGCACCATCAAGGTTGCTGGCGCTGTACAGTCTTATTAATATTGCATTGATCATTGCCGCCGTATTACTGAAAGGTAAATCTTCTGTATATGCTTTGATGGGAGTAGAATTTTTTATGTCAATCATGTTTCCTACAATTTTCTCGCTAAGTATCCGCGGATTGGGTTCAAGAATGAAAGAAGGCTCATCACTGGTTATTATGGCTATCGTTGGAGGAGCTGTTTTTCCTGTACTGATGGGCTGGCTATCTGACCAGACAAATATTCAAACTGCCTATATGGTTCCTGCGATATGTTTTGCGGTGATCCTGTATTTTGCCACGACAAACCTGAAAGTTAAAAAAATAAAGATGAGCATTGCTCATTAGGAGGTTGCTATGATAACAATTGATGCACATCAGCATTTTTGGAAATATGACCGCGTAAGCCATAGCTGGATAAGCGATGAAATGGCGGTTATCAGGCAGGATTTTTTGCCTGAACACCTTGAACCTGTGCTGCAGGGCAATGATGTTCAGGGCTGTGTTGCAGTGCAGGCTGATCAGACGAAGGTTGAAACAGATTTTTTACTGGACCTTAGCCTTAAACACGACTTCATTAAGGGGGTAGTTGGCTGGGTAGATTTGCAGTCGCCAAATCTGGAAGAACAGCTCATCGCATATACACAGTATAGTAAACTGAAAGGTTTTCGTCATATCCTGCAAGGTGAGCCGCAACGCGACTTATGTCTGCAGGAACCGTTTATACAGGGAATTTCGTTGCTTGAAAAATATGGTTTTGCATATGATATACTGATCCTTAAAGACCAGCTTCAATTTATTCCGGAAATGGTAAGCCGTTTTCCGAATCAGCGTTTTGTACTTGACCATATGGCAAAGCCAGATATCAAAAATGGGGATATCGCTGGTTGGAAAAGCGACATTGAAAAGGTAGCTGAATATGAAAATGTATTGTGTAAAGTATCGGGAATGGTTACTGAAGCGGATTTGCAGCACTGGAAATATGAAGATTTTATTCCGTACCTTGACGTTGTGGTTGAGGCATTTGGCATGGACAGGCTGATGTACGGATCTGACTGGCCTGTAAGTCTTGCCGCGGGCAATTATACCAGAGTGATCAATCTGGTGAGGGCTTACTTTGGCTTCTTCAGCACGAACGAACAAGAGCTCTTTTTTGGAGGAAACGCAACAGCTTTTTACAAATTATAGTAACAATATGGAGCATACATCCGGCGGAGCTGTAGTTTTGCCCAAAGTGATTTTTGGTACGAGTGGTTTGGGAAACCTTTATCAGTCTGCCCCAATTGAAGAAAAAAAAGAGATTATCCGTCAGTGCATTATCCATTCTGAGGGGAAACCGGTATTTGATTCGGCCGGCAAGTACGGTGCCGGACTATCACTTGAGGTTTTAGGCCAATGTCTTGGAGAGTTGAATGTGGATCCTGAGGATGTGCTCATCAGTAATAAACTGGGATGGTACAGGACGGAATTATCTAGTCCGGAACCTACCTTTGAAAAGGGTGTCTGGGTAGATATCAAACATGATGCTGTACAAAAAATAAGTTATAATGGAATTTTGGAATGTTTTGAACAGGGAAACCTGTTATTAGGAAACTACAATTCGCAATTGGTTTCTGTTCATGATCCGGATGAGTACCTGGCTACGGCGAGGGACAAATCACATGAGGAAGAACTTTACCAGGATGTTTTAGACGCTTACAGGGCGCTGGCAGAATTGAAAACTGCCGGCCGGGTGAAAGCAATAGGGGTAGGATCTAAACACTGGAAGGTGATCAGAAGAATTGTAGCGGATGTAAAACTGGATTGGGTAATGGTTGCAAACAGCCTTACGGTGATTTCACATCCACAGGAGCTGCTTGATTTTATAGCTGAGCTCCACACAAAAGGGATCAGCGTGATTAACTCCGCAGTGTTTAACGGCGGTTTTTTAACTGGCAGTGATTATTACAACTATCAGCTGGTGGATAAAAGCACTGATGAGGGAGTAGCACTTTACTTGTGGCGCGACCGCTTTTATGCACTTTGCAAACAATTTAAGTTACAGCCTGCTGAGGCCTGTTTCCATTTCGGGCTCGGCATTTCAGGCGTGAAAAGCATTGCCATGAATACTACCAGGGCCGGAAAAGTTAAAGTAAATATAGATATGGTAAACCAACAGTTACCTGAAGAGTTTTGGGAAGCTATGCGCAAGGAAGGATTAATAAAATTATAATGACATGAAGACACTCATCTGCAATGCCCCCGGAAATTTTGAATATACGGTAACAACGATGCCGGAAGCGCAGGAAAATTATAGCTTGTTAAAAATATTAAGGGTGGGAATATGCGGTACTGATATTCATGCCTTCGGCGGCACGCAACCTTTTTTTACCTATCCCAGGATACTTGGGCATGAACTTGCTGCTGAAATTGTAGAAACTGAACCCGAAAGCGGGTTTGCTGTGGGTGATGTAGTTACCATCAGCCCTTATTTTTATTGCGGCAGATGTATTGCCTGCAGGAATGGGAAAACTAACTGCTGTACGCAAATGCAGGTTTGCGGAGTACATATTGATGGTGGAATGCGTGAATTTATCAGTGTTCCTAATTACGCACTGGTACATGGTGAAGGCCTTTCAGCCGATGAACTTGTATTGGTTGAGCCACTTGCAATTGGTGCCCATGGGGTACGACGCGCTGCGGTGGAGCTGGGAGAATTTGTACTCGTAATGGGTGCAGGACCGATTGGATTGGGGACAATGGATTTTGCAGCGATAGCTGGCGCTAAGGTAATTGCGATGGATGTGAACCCGCAGAGGTTGGAATTCTGCAAAAACGTATTGGGAATTCCTTATCAGATTAATCCGCTTACGGACAATGTGATGGAGAAACTCATGGAAATTACAGGTGGGGATATGCCTACTGTAGTAATGGATTGCACTGGCAACCTCAAAGCCATCAATTCTGGTGTTCAGTACCTGGCCCATGGCGGACGGTATGTGCTGATAGGTTTGCAGAAAGAGGATCTGGTCATCAGTCATCCGGAATTTCATAAACGCGAATCTACATTAATGAGCAGCCGGAATGCTTTACCCGAAGATTTTGCGCAGGTGGTTGCCTGTATCAAAAGCGGAGATGTGAACCCTGCCCACTATATCACACACAAAGTGGAATTTGATGAAATAAAATACCAGTTCACAGAGCTGATCAAACCTGAAACGGGAGTGATCAAGGCGGTGGTTGTTTTTTAGTTTGTTGAAAGAGGGATCAGAATTTAAGACCATACGTGATAAAAATAAAATGAAATAGCGCAGGGAGCGTAACACCGCCTGCGCTATTTCATTTAATCTGCTTCTTCATCCGACTGGTCACCACTTCCGTGTTCAGTGGAATATTCCCTCGCATTTTCATCTGCAATTTCATTTCCTTCTTTTTCACTTTCCAGGTTGTGGTCCAGTCTGTCGTTCCATTTGTCTAATCCATCGGAATCAGGTTTTACCTGCGTGGGTTCCGGATTAATGTTCTGATTTTCCATAGTCGTCTTCAATTAAATTTGTTCTGTCACGTGGTGCAAAAGGTCCGGTTGCCCGGTTTATATGTCCATGCACTGCTGTATTGATTGTTATCAGGATAGCAGCCGCTACGGCAGTCCATGCCACAACGGGATGCGTATCCCAGTTTTTTACTGCAATTGCTGCTATTCCCCATACACCTATACTGGCATATTCTCTCATGTTTCGTTTCCAAACCATAGCAATAAAAATTGCCGCAGCAGTCAGTAGTACCAGAATTGCCCAGGTTTCGGCACTTAAAGGATTTCCATCCCAGCCAATTGAAGTAAGGTATGCAGAAGTATTAATAATTAGTGCCACGGTGATCCATCCGAAATAAGCACTAAAGGGCCACCATACAAAAAAGATAACTTTATTTGGGGCATCCCATCGCTCCATATTGGTATGGAGTACCACTTTCAGTAAGGAGAAAAAACTGATCACCATGATAATGAGTGAGAGGCCAATACGATCACTGGTAAACGCCCATACCCATGCTGCATTCGCTAAATTGGCAATTATAAACCACCAGCCTACCCTGAGTACCAGTCCCTTTTCCGATTGTTTATTGGTTGAATCGCGGAACTGATAGACCACAAAAGCCGCCAGAAGCAGGTAGATCAGCCCCCAGATTCCAAAGGCATATCCTGCGGGTGTAAGAAGGTTATCGTATTTTGCAGATAGGTCGCTGATCGATGGTTTACCCTCCCGGCCACTAAAGGAATAACTGATAACAATGGTAAATACCAGCGATACAGCATTTAAGATTTGGAGCAGCCTTTTCATGTTTGTTATCAGTTAGGGGTACTCTTTTTAACAGCGGGAAAGCCACAAGGTTTGATGATCAGAAAATAATCTTTAGTCAAGGATTACCAGAATATTTTCAGTGAGTTTATTGGAGACTGTTTTTGGGTCGGCACCTTCAATAGAAATAACCATCGACTGGTCGAATTCCATTGTTTCGATTACTTTTACCTTTGATCCCAGGCCCAGGTTTAACTGTTTGAGGTATTTAAGAAAAGGGGTGGAGGTGTCCCTGACGCTGCCAACTTTACAATGCTGTCCGGGGGATACTTCACTTAACCTTTTATTAGCATAAACAGGCATCTTTCCATTCTGCGCAGGAATAGGATCACCATGTGGGTCGAAAGCAGGATTGCCTAAAAAGTCGTCCAGTTTCCTGGCCAGCTGGCCATCGTGTATGTGTTCCAGTTGTTCCGCTATATCATGTACCTCATCCCAGTCGTACTTCAGCTTTTCAACCAGAAATACTTCCCATAACCTGTGCTTACGGATAATGTCAAGGGCGGTGCTTTCGCCTGAGGCAGTTAGAATTGCCCCCTGAACTTTATCATAGGTAATTAAAGTTTTATCCTGCAGCTTTTTAAGCATATCGATAACAGACGCGGGATTGTTATCCAGCGCATCGGCAATGGCCTTCGGGCTTACTTTATGTTCGTTTTTACCAATATGGTAAATCGCTTTCAGATAGTTTTCTTCGGAATAGGTTTTCTTCATTTTATAGTTCCTGCTTCAAAAGTAAATAAATAATTGTCTACTCATGGTAATTAGTCTTACCTAATTTATATATTTGGCATGTCTAATTTAATAATCTTTACAAGGCTAACATATATTTTATGAAACAACTAATTACGCTTCTCTTTTTATTGCTATCGATGTCTGTCAGTGCACAGCACGGAATAATTACGGGGAAGGTAAACTCGGGTGATAAGCCTCTGTCCGCTTCTGTGTTACTAAGAAAAACGGCTTTTAAAACATCTACTGATAAGGAAGGGTATTTTACACTGAAAGATCTTCCAGAAGGAAAATACGAGGCGGTGATCACTGCTGTAGGTTACATGACGCATAAAGAGGAAGTGACCATTGTGGCTGACAGCACGTTCCAGCTTGAAATCGAATTGCGGGAAAAAGCAGACGATTTGAATGAAGTGGTAGTTACCGGAACGATGAAAGCCGTTCGCAAACTGGATAGTGCGGTTCCTGTGGAAGTTTATACTCCGGCCTTTTTTCAAAAGAACCCAACCCCAAATCTGTTTGAAGCAGTAGGCGCTATTAACGGAGTAAGGCCACAGCTCAACTGCAACATCTGCAATACCGGGGATATCCATATCAACGGACTTGAGGGGGCCTACACTTTAATCCTTATTGACGGTATGCCCATTATCAGCAGTCTATCAACAGTTTACGGGTTGAGCGGTATTCCCAATAGTTTGGTAGATCATATTGAGGTTGTTAAAGGACCGGCGTCATCACTGTATGGTTCTGAAGCTATGGGAGGGGTAATCAATGTGATCACAAAAAATGCAGTAAAAGCGCCTTTATTCAGTTTTGATACGTTCGGTACTTCGTGGCAGGAATACAGCGTGGATGCCGCTGTGAAATTCAGCGGTAAAAAGTTCCAGAGCCTGCTTGGGGTAAATTATTTCAATTATCAGCATCCACTGGATAAAAACGGGGACGGATTCACAGATGTAACCCTCCAGCACCGTATATCAGTTTTCAATAAATGGAATTTTACGCGGAAAGAAAAGCGGGAAGCTAGTCTGGCGGCACGTTTTGTTAATGAAGACCGATGGGGTGGCCAGACCAATTGGAATAAATCTTACCGCGGGTCTGACAGCATTTATGGCGAGAGTATCTACACACGAAGATGGGAAATGATTGGGTTGTACCAGCTTCCTGTAAAGGAGAAGATCATGATGCAGTTTTCATATAATTGGCACCACCAGAATTCATATTATGGAATTAATCCATTTATTGCCACGCAACAAGTGGCATTTGCCCAAATGTACTGGGATAAAGAGCTTGGAAAAAAACATGACTTGTTACTTGGGGCCACTTACAGATATACGCATTATGACGATAATACACCTGCTACTGCATCCGCAGACGGTTTAAAAAATGTGCCGGCGACTACGCCATTACCAGGTATTTTTATTCAGGATGAATGGAAACTGACGGAGAAACAAACCTTATTGGCAGGCTATCGTTTTGACCACGACAGGTATCACGGAAGTATACACTCGCCCCGGCTGGCCTATAAATATTCTCCTAATCCTATGCATACGCTAAGGGCCAGTTTTGGTACAGGATTTCGTGTGGTAAATTTGTTTACGGAAGACCATGCTGCTTTAACAGGCGCAAGGAAGGTAGTGATTGCAGAGGAACTGAAACCGGAGCGTTCTTATAACGCGAACTTGAATTATGTAGTGAAAGTACCTACATCGGCAGGGCTGCTCAATATAGATATGACTGGTTTTTATTCTTACTTTACCAATAAGATTACGGGAGATTTCGATCAAGATCCTGATAAGATTATCTATGCAAATTTGAACGGTCATGCGATTTCAAGGGGGATTGCGCTGAATACTGAAATGACCTTTAATTCTCCTTTGCATATTTCTGCGGGCCTTACGTGGTCTGATGTATACCAGCTTGACGATAATGGAATGGGCAGGGAGAAGACGCAGCAGTTGCACGCCCCGAAATGGAGCGGAAATTATCTCATTTCTTATACCATGCCCAAAAACTTTGTGATTGACCTGACAGGTGTATTTACCGGTCCTATGCGTTTGCCGATACAACCTAAAGATTTCCGCCCCGAATACTCACCATGGTTTACTATTGCAAATATCCAGCTGACCAAAAAGTTTGATAATGGCCTTGAGATTTACGGAGGTATTAAAAATTTACTGAATTTTGTGCCAAAATATGCGCTGATTCGTGCATTTGACCCCTTTGATAAAACTGCTGCGGATCCTGTTAGTAACCCTAACGGATATACATTTGATACAGAATATAACTATGCCCCGCTGCAGGGAATCAGGGCTTTTGCCGGTCTGCGTTACAATTTATTTAAGTACTGAGTTATTGGGCGGCAACAATATAGGCTTTTGAGTGTTGTCACATTAGATAAGCAAAGCCCATGGACCACTACCTTGTTATTATAGCAATTATAGGGGTAGGGATTTTGGGTATGGCATGGATGCCGGCGCTGACAGCGAAAACCAGGATTTCCTATTCTATTGTATACCTCCTGTTAGGAATGTTATTGTACAGCATCTTTGATTATTTGCCTGCTCCAAACCCTAAAGAATACAAGGGGCTTACGTTGCATCTGACCGAGCTGGTGGTGATTGTATCGCTGATGTGTACAGGGCTCAAGATTGACCAGAAGTTTTCTTTCAGGACCTGGATTATTCCTTTCAGGCTGGTAACTATCACGATGATGTTATGCATTGCTGCAGTTACTGCAATAGGATTATATTATTTTAATATGCCACTGGCTACAGCGCTATTGCTTGCCGCAGTACTTTCACCAACAGATCCGGTCCTGGCAACGGATGTGCAGGTTGGCGATCCCAATGAAAAAGACAGGGATAACGTAAAATTTTCACTCACAGCGGAAGCAGGCTTTAATGATGGAATGGCTTTTCCTTTTGTGTGGCTTGCCATTTTGATATCCATGTCTGTTGTAGACGGAGGGCCGTTTATGGTAACCTGGATCTGGAAACACGTAATCTATCAGATTCTTGCCGGTCTTGCATGTGGCTACCTGCTTGGGAAACTCCTGGCCTATGTTCTATTTACGCTTTCAAAAAAATATGAATCGCTGGTTACACGCGATGGTTTTGTATCTATTGCAGCAACGCTGATTGTTTACGGCTTCACAGAGATGGTTCATGGATACGGATTTATTGCCGTGTTTATTGCTGCCCTTACCTTAAGGGGATATGAGCGCGACCATAAATACCATAATCGGCTGCATGCGTTTTCGGATCAGATAGAACGTATACTGGTTGCCATCATGCTCATCCTTTTTGGTGGCAGCCTGGTGCGGGGAATAATGAATAGCCTTACCTGGCCGATGGCAGCTTTTGGAATAGTTTTTATTTTCCTGATCAGACCCTTAGCAGGTTTTGCCGGTCTTATAGGATCGCGGCTGCATATTAAGGAAAAACTGGTGATCAGCTTTTTTGGAATCAGGGGGATGGGCTCCATTTATTACCTGGCTTTTGCATTCAGTACTACGTTTTTTAAAAATCAGGATCAGTTATGGGCAATCATTGCTTTTATCATCCTTATCTCGATAGGCATCCATGGCTTAACAGCCGGTTTCACGTTTAGAAAACTGGAGCAGGTACTGCCTGAGGATAACGAAATTCTAGCTAAATAAAAATATTGCACTGCATCAGCTTTCTTTTTCAGTTTTGATACCTCTATACTCTTAATACAATAATTCCTTCAAATTACCGACGGCCTGCGCTGTCTTGTAATCGCGGTTTCTCATATATATATGTGATACATTTCTTAACATAGGGACTATCATTTGATATATATGGTAATGATTTGATAACCTTAATACGTGTTTCTTGTAAAACAGTAGGGGCACCTTTGTGCAAATTTAAAAGCATAGCTAAAACGGTTTATGATAAAAAACTACACATTATTGCCTCAGGTTACGGCTCAGTTTCAATGGAAAGGTATCTTTTCACTGATCTTGATCCTGGCTCTGTCGGTAAGTGCCTTTGCACAGCAAACAGGCAGGATAATAAAAGGAACAGTGAAGGATGAAGCGAACGGTAGTTTACCTGGCGTTACGGTAAGAGTGAAAGGAACTGCTATCGCGGTTTCCACGAATCAGGACGGGGAATATTCTATCCGTGTAAATGGCCCACAGGATATACTTGTATTTATTATGCTCGGGTCAGTAACACAGGAAATTCCTGTGGGCACCAGAACAAATGTGAGCCCGGTTCTAAAGGAAAATAGTAAAACACTAAATGATGTAGTAGTTATTGGTTATGGTAGTTCAAATAAAAAGGACCTGACCGGAGCAGTAGTATCTATAGCTGCTGAAGATTTTAACCAGGGTGTAATGGTAAGTCCTGCACAATTGTTACAGGGTAAAGTTGCAGGATTAAACGTAACTAAAAGCGGTGACCCTAATAAGCAACCATCTACAACCTTAAGGGGACCTTCTACATTTCGTACAGGAGCTGCCCAGGAACCTTTCTATGTAATTGATGGGGTTCCCGGAGCTTCAATCGATTTATTGGCTCCCGCAGATATTGAAACCATTGACATTCTGAAAGACGCGTCGTCTACAGCAATTTATGGTTCAAGGGCATCCAATGGGGTAATCATTGTAACGACTAAAAAATCGAAAGCAGGACAGTCAAGACTTTCATACAGCGGTTACGGTGCTGTTGAAAATGTATCGAAAAAATATGATATGTTAACCGCACCGGAATTGCGTAAGTATCTCGCAGATAACGGTCAGCAACCACTTACTTCGCTTGACGATGATGGTTCTGATACCAACTGGCAGAATCTTGTCGAAAGAACCGGATATTCACAGAACCACAACGTTTCTTATGGTGGATCAGGACAAAGTTCTGATTATGGAGCCAGTGTCAATTACCTGGATAACCAGGGAGTACTGAAAAATACCTTATTGAAAAGAACGATTGTAAGAGGATATATCAATCAGCGTTTCTTTAACGACAGATTAAAATTAGGTGTTACCATTTCTAACAGCACTTCAAATAGTGAGGATGTCTATTCTCAGACTACCGCGCTTTCAAACATGTTATTCTATTTACCAACTGTTAGCCCTTTCAATGCAGACGGTTCTTACAAAGAAAATTATCTGAGGACAGGTAGCGGAACACGTAACCCGCTTTCTGTGGTTGACAATAACGCAGTTAATAAAAAGAATGAAAAAACTTTGATCAACGGTATTGCGCAGGTTAACATTCTGGATGGATTGAAATTCACCGCAAGTTTATCAACGCAAAAAGATCAGACCAATAATAGTACCTATTTAAACAGTCAGTCCGGATTAGCCAGAAACGCTAATGGAGTGGCGATCAGATCTGATTCGTTAAATACCACCAAAATTGCGGAAGGATATTTTAACTATGATAAGACATTCGGTAAACACAGCATTAAATTGCTGGCCGGTTATTCATGGCAGGAAGACAAGACTAATGATGGTTTTGGTTTACAAACGCAGGGTTTTACAAATGATCAGCTTGGTGCTAATAATCCGGCACTGTCTAATCCTACGGGACTTAGTCAGCTTATTCTGGATCAGTCTAAGGTTAGCTCTACCCTCAGATTAATCTCTTTCTACGGAAGGGCTCAGTACAATTTCGGAGAAAAATATCTTGTGAATGCGTCCCTGAGAAGAGATGGGTCTTCCGCTTTTGGTCTTAACAGCCGTTGGGGATATTTTCCTGCAGCATCCGTAGGATGGAGAATTATTTCTGAAGATTTCATGAAAAGTGTACCTGTATTCAGCGACTTAAAATTAAGGGCAGGCTGGGGTAAATCAGGAAACAGCCTTGGTTTTAATGCCTTCTCATCTTTGCTGGTTTATGGTGCCGTTAATAAGTTTTACAACAACGGTTTGATTAGTAATGCAATTGGACCTGTACGTAATGAAAATCTGGACCTAAAATGGGAAAGTACTGCAACGAGTAATATTGGTATTGATTTCGGATTGTTCAAAAACAGGATTACCGGTTCAGTAGACTATTATATTAAGAAAACATCTGACCTGATTTATGACAAATATGCGGTTTCAACTACACAGTTTCCTCTAAACACCATTACTGCGAACGTTGGAAAGATCAAAAACTCAGGTATAGAAGTTACTTTAAATGCGATAGCAGTTAAGACTCCAACTTTTAGCTGGACTACATCGCCTAATATTTCACACAATAAAAACGTTGTAGAGGCGCTATCTGATGCTATCTATAAAATCGACTATATCCAGACCGCGCAATTGGGCGGAAAAGGACAATCAGGCAATTACAGCCAGATCATCCAGCCTGGAGAAGCGCTGGGTACATTTAAGCTCTGGAACTATGCAGGTAAAAATGCTGCGGGAATCAGTACTTATGTAAATGCTGCCGGACAAACGATCGCCAGTCAGCCTTTAACAACTGACATGAAAATTGCCGGTAATGCACAGCCTAAATATATCTATGGATGGAACAACAGTTTCAGCTATAAAAAATGGGATTTAAATTTCCTTGTTCGCGGAGTACTGGGTAATAAGATTCTGAATGCAACAGCGGCAGGATTGAACACACCGGCAGATACCAAGCTGCAAAATATTCCAAGATCAAGCTTAACTGAATCTTTTAGCGACGGGAATGCCTATCTTATCTCAGACAGGTACCTCGAAAGCGGTTCTTATCTCCGTATGGACAACGCTACATTAGGGTACAGCATCAAACCTAAATCACCAACCATCAAAACTATCCGTCTTTATTTCTCTGCAAATAATGTATTCGTTATCACGAAATATTCAGGAATTGATCCTGAGATTGATATGGGCGGTGCAACTCCTGGTATCGACAATAACAATTTTTACCCTAAAACACGTACGCTGAGTTTCGGTGTTAACGCATCATTTTAATCATTTAGCCACATAAAAATGAAAAAAATATATTTATTAACTGCGGCATGTGCTGCAATTTTAGCTGTCACTTCCTGCACTAAACTGGATGTGAAAGTGGAATCACAATTTGTAAAAGACAATTTCCCTGTTACTTCTGCAGATTTTGCAGCGTTCTACGGTACTATGTATGCCAACCTTTCTTCATCCTATGGAGTGCCTTACTGGAGAATGCAGGAATTATCTACCGACGAAGCTATTCTTCCTGGGAGGGACGGCAACTTTGATGATGGCGGACAATACAGACAATTACATTATCATACCTGGACCATTGACCATGCTAACGTGAAAACCGTATGGGAATGGGGATTCGGTGGAATTAATACCTGTAACCGTTTGATTGGGGCGACAGCTGCCTCGTCATCGACTGATGCGATTAAACTGTCTGGAACTACAGAAGTGAAAACAATGCGTGCATTGTATAACTTTATGATGATGGATATTTATGGCAACATACCGATCATAGAAACCTTCCCTGTTCCGTCAGATAACCTCCCAGTTACTGTAAGCAGAGATAAGGTTTTTGAATATATTGAGAGAGAATTATTAGCTGCTATTCCAAATCTGCCACAAAAAACCAACTCCAACAGTCAACTATATTATGGTAAACCAACCCGCGGACTTGCATTTGCATTACTTTCTAAAATGTACCTTAACGCTGAGGTATATACTGGAAAATCAAGATACGCTGATGCCGTGGTTATGGCCGACAGCGTATTGAAAAATACGAGCTACGCCTTAGATGCTAAATATTCTGATATTTTCGATGTCAATAACGGTCCTCAAATCACCGAAACTATTTTTGCGATCCCATATGATCAGCAGATTCCGGGTAACCAAATCACAAGATTTGGTTTCTACCCTGCGCTTGCTCCTGCATACGGTATCCCGGGTGTTGGTTTCAGTATCTCCATGAGTACCACTCCTGAATTTTATGACAGGTTTAATCTTACAAATGACATCCGTACTTCGTTCTGGCTGATTGGTAAACAATATGCACCCGATGCAAATAGAAAACCAGACCTTTCAAAGCCAGTATATAACGCAGGAACAACTACACAGATTGAGCTTACAAGAGACCTGATCCTTAAACCAGGCAAACCAATGGACGTAGGTAATACGGTGGCCGACCAGGCAAAAGGTATCCGTTCTGTAAAATACTGGCCAGATGTTAATGCTATCCAGGCAACCCGCCTGAATGGTAATGATATGCCGTTTTTACGTCTTGCCGATGTAATGCTGATGAAAGCTGAAGCGATTATGCGCGGTGCTGCTGCAACTACAGTTAATGGCGAATTGCAAACTCCGCTTGTCCTTATCAACAAAGTCCGCGCCAGAGCGGGTGCCCCTTTGGCAACTACAGTTTCACTTCAAAGTATCCTTGACGAAAGAGCAAGAGAGCTTTCGTGGGAAGCATGGAGAAGAAATGACCTGATCCGTTATGGACAGTTTGAGACTGAATATCCTTTGCAAAATGATGTGTTGACCATGGATAAAAACATCACAAAAAGAATATATCCTGTACCAACCTCAGAACTGAGACTTAACACCAATCTGAAACAAAACCCAGGTTATTAATAATTAACTTTAACAGCCGGTCCAGTACCGGCTGTTTCTATTTAAAACTATTCCTATGTTAAAAACACTGTCCTGCGCAACCCTTATACTTGTGCTTTCTGCTTTTATCCAAAATAATGATGATAACCTGCCGATCAATAAAATACAGGTTATTGGTTCACACAACAGCTATAAAAGAGCGATCGACCCGCACTTGTTTAAAGTATTCAGCCAGAAAGACTCTGTGTCTGCCAGCAGGATTGACTATGAGCATATTGGCGTAACCGAGCAACTGGATAAGGGATTGAGGAATCTGGAGATCGACGTCTATGCTGACGCTAAAGGTGGTAAGTATGCACACCCAAGAGGACTGGATTGGGCGACAGACCAGGCACCTTATGATGAAAACCACGAAATGGATGCACCGGGATTCAAGGTATTTCATGTTCAGGACCTTGATTTCAGAAGCGACTTTCTAACCTTTAAAGGTGGATTGGATAAGCTAAAAAAATGGTCTGATGCCAACCCTGACCATACTCCTGTTTTTATTACATTGGAAGCAAAAGATAATGTAATGAAAGGCGAGGGCTTTAGTACTCCTGAGAAATTTACGGCTGAAACATATGACCAGCTGGATCAGCTGATCTTAAACACGCTTGGTAAGGAAAAGGTAATTACCCCTGATCTTGTACGTGGTAAATATAAAACATTGGAATCTGCGGTATTAAATGCAAACTGGCCTACACTTAAAACTGCAAGAGGCAAGTTTATTTTTATTTTTGATCAGAAAGGCGAAAAAATGGAGCTGTACATTAAAGGTCATCCTTCGTTAAAAGGAAGGGTGCTTTTTGCAAATGCGGCAGCGGGAAGACCAGAGGCGGCAATGATGATTATCAATAATGCAAAAGCCCCTAAGATCCCGGAACTGGTAAAGAAAGGATACATTATCCGCACACGGGCAGATTCAGATACCCAGGAAGCCAGAAGAAACGACCATTCGTTTTTTGAAGCAGCCTGCGCATCGGGTGCCCAGATTATTACTACAGATTATTACCAGAAAAGCACCCATTTTAAATCCGACTATGAGGTGAGCTTCGCAGACGGAAAATATTTCAGACCTGACCCGATATTTAACAAGTAAAACATTGAAGTACCAGCATCTTAGTATTATATTATTTGCGGCAGCATTGCTATCCGGCCCAGCCAGGGCGCAGGAAAAACATTTTTCTTTTGTAGACCCGATGATTGGGTCTGAAGGATTAGGGAGGGTTTTTATTGGCCCCTCCTGTCCGTTCGGGATGGTAAAGCCATCTCCCGATTGTGGTACCGCACCCAACAGCGGCTGGCTTCCTGATCCTGTACCGGTAACCGGTTTCAGTCAGCTTCATGTAAGCGGTACCGGCGGCGGTCCCAAATACGGAAACATTCAGGTTATGCCTTTTACAGGGGCTTTGGACAACCTCGATCAGTCGTCCCCGCGCGAAAATGAAAATGTGAAACTTGGCTACTACAGTGTATTGCTCAAGAATAGCCAGGTAAGGACAGAGATCACTACTGCAGAGAAGGCAGCTTTTTACAGGTTCAGTTATCCTTCGTCAAATAAGGCGCTAAAAATAGATGCGGGATTTTTCCTTGGCGAGCAGCCTGTACCCGATGCCAGGGAGGCACAGCAGTTTGTGGGTTCTGAAATTGAACTGGTGTCACCTACTGAAATCAGGGGATACAGTCGTATCAGGGCTGGATGGAACAATGGTCGGGCCTATACAGTATATTTTTATGCAGTACTTGACCAGCCGGTAACAACTTTTTCCAGCTGGAAAGGAACAAAACTTTACCCAGGCATTCCCCAACAGTTTGACAGCAATGAAAAAACTGGTCTGTTGCTTTCTGTTGGAGGGCCTGAAAAGCTGCTGAATATGAAGATTGGTATCTCCTTCCTCAGTTCTTTGAAAGCGAAAGATAATATACAAAAAGAGGTGCCACACTGGAACTTTGAAGAAGTACTCACGTCAGTTCAAAATAAATGGGAAAAGCTTTTTAGCCGTATTGAGATTAGTACTGATGCTACAAAAACGCAGCAACAATTGTTTTATACAGGTCTTTACCATACTATGCTAATGCCTGTGGACCGTACGGGCGAGAACCCTTTATGGACTAACGAGCAACCATATTATGATGATTTTTATACGTTATGGGATACCTACAGGACTTCTAATCCGTTGATTACCCTCATTTCTCCTGTCAAGGAAGCCGAAATTGTAAATGCGCTGATCGACATCTATAAACATGACGGATACTTGCCTGACGGCCGCAGCGGAAATGCCAATGGAAGAACCCAGGGTGGCTCACATGCTGAGGTGGTGATTGCTGATGCTTTCGTAAAAGATCTGAAAGGTATAGATTATGAACTGGGCCTGCAGGCGATGCTGAAAGATGCACTTGTACCTCCGGGCGGCAATGAAGAACAAGAAGGCAGGGGTGGTCTGGTGGAATATAACCGACTGGGCTATGTGCCTTTTTCGGTTGTGAGGTCTGGGAACCGCACAGTAGATTATGCCTATAACGATTATAATATTGCTACGGTCGCCAAGGGTCTGAATCACCAGAAAACGTTTGAACGGTTTATCAGGCAATCGGGAAACTGGAGAAACCTTTGGCGTGACGATTACACGCATGAGGGTTCAAAAGGTTTTATCCTTCCTAAAAATGAGCAAGGCAAATGGCTGGATACCATCCCTTATGGCAACTCGGAAAGGCAGCATCCAACATATATCTATACACCTTTGACACATGAAACCCCCTGGTATGCCTGTCACTGGTGTGGATTCTTTTACGAAGGGACTTCCTGGGAATACTCTTTTAGCATCCCACATGAGGTGCCAGCGCTGATTATGAAGTCGGGAGGCAATGCGGCATTCAGAAAAAGGCTTGATACGTTTTTTGATAAAAAGTTTTACAATGTAGCCAATGAGCCTTCGTTTTTAACGCCTACGCTGTACCACTGGATCGGCCGGCCCGACCTCAGCAGTAAACGCATCCGTCAGATCATTGCAGCCAGCTACAATACCAGTCGCAATGGTTTGCCCGGAAACGATGATTCTGGTGCCATGTCTTCATGGCTGGCGTTCCACATGATTGGCCTTTATCCTAATGCTGGCCAGCCGTATTATCTGATCAACTCACCCCTGTTAAAACAAACGACGTTTCACCAGGAGAATGGGAAAGATTTTAAGGTTGTTGCCCACGGCCTGTCTGATAAAAATACATATATCAGATCAGCTAAACTGAACGGTAAATCATTTGATCAGGCCTGGATCAACCATGAAGATATCATTAACGGAGGAGAACTTGTCTTTGAAATGGATGCTAAACCTTCTGCATGGGGAACCAAAATTTTACCACCTTTAAGCCTTAAACCATGATCAAAAGACTGACTTGTCTGTTTATACTGGCGCTGCTATTCTGTATGGCCAGAGCCCAGCAACCTGCACAGACAATTAAAGCAGGTTCAAAAATTGATTATAAGTTTTTTCTTTATGGACAAACTGTTCCGGTTACGCTGACCATAAAATCATTGACGGGAGATGTAATGCTGGATTGGTATATACGTGGAGGTATTGGCAGTTATCTGATCCCGGCCGCGGCTGTTGAAAATGGGAAGCGGCTGAACTTTATTCAGCCTGCACAGAATACAGTAATCAAACTTGGAGAGGAAGAAACCTTTGCCCTGATTTCCAAATCTGCATTCAGAGCACTTCAAAAAGATAAAAAGTTAGTATATAATAATACTACTTACATTCTCAAAGAAAATGAACCGGTATTTCAGGCAGGTAGCCTGCAACTGGATGTATTACATGTTGTAGGGCAGGAGGAAACCGGAGATCTGTGGATACTAAATGACCCTGAATTTCCACTGATCTGTCAGTTTAGTAACAATCCGCTCGGAATTAATTTTTCCATGATTGCAATTAAATAATTTTTGTAAACGGCCGGTTACTGCTGGTCGTTTACTTCTATCCAATGGCCGTCAGGATCTTGAAAGTACACTTGTTTTACACCATCTACCCTGATTGTTGGTGCCTTTGCGGTCCCCTCCCAATTTACGTAATCTATTTTCTGTGCATGAAGCCGATCGGTAAATTCGCTGATTGAGGTAACGCTGAAACAAAGATGCTCGTTTTTATCATGCGGTACACCTGATTTTGCACCCTGAATGAGGTGCAATTGTCCAGCAGGCCCCAATGTGAACCACACATGCCTGCCATCTTTAAATGGTTCGTCAATTTTTTTGAGCATTAATATGGTTTCATAAAAAGAACTGCTTTTACCCAGATCTGATACGTATACCGCTATGTGATTCAGTACTGCGGCTTGTTGTTTTTTTGCAGCGGTTTGTGCCTTTGCTCCTTTTGTTATTGATAAGGTAATCAGCAAATAGAACAGGAAGTTTATTCTTTTCATGATAGGGAGTATTGATCGTACAAACTAATGTCTGTAATTATTGTTATCAATCAAAATCTAAAATTACTTGTCATGGAAAATGAAAATGTATATCCGAAAAACGAAGATGTAAATAAAGAAGAAAGAGAATCTGGCAGCGAAGAACAGGAAGAGACCGAATTTGAGAACCCAAGTACTGATCCGGGGTTCGAAAGTAGCAGTGATACTGAGGCTGAAGGAGATAATAACGAGAACGATGCGTTGAATTACAAGAACGATCGCGAGAATGGCGCCTATAACCCGAAAAATATTTAGTTATTCCGATGCCTTTACTTTGTATAGTGAAGGCATCGGTTAAGAATTTTAAAAAAAATTAAATCAATCCTGATTTTGTTTGTTATATCTCTATGGAAGATTTTAGGGCGGAGCTCAGGGTTGCAGAAGAAAGGTTTAAAATCCTTTTAGAAAATATTCCCGGTGCCACTGCAATTTACAGGGGGGAAGAGATGGAGATTGTTATGGCCAACAAGGCGATGACAGGATTCTGGGTGAAAGATGAATCTGTAATTGGCAAACCACTGCTGGAAGCGGTTCCCGACCTTCAAGGGCAACCCTTCATCCATATTCTTAAAGAAGTGTACCAAACAGGTGAAACCTATTCGGCACGCGAATCGCCTGCTAATTTTACAATTGATGGCGAAGTTAAAACACTTTATTTTGATTTTATTTACCGCGCTTTAAAAGACGTCAACGGAAATGTTGAAGGTATTATTCATTCTGCTACAGATGTAACAGAGTTGGTTCTTGCACGGCAACGGGTAGTGGATGTAGATAAAAGAATGAGGTTTTCTCTGTTGTCGGCTTGTATAGGTACCTGGAGTTTTGATGTAGTACAAAACCTTTTCGTATTGGATGAGCAGGGTAAAAATCTTTTTGGCATTTTAGGAGAAGCGTGCCTGCCGCTTGACCATACCCTCAAAAACGTTCATCCAGATGATGTACGGCAGGTGTACGACGAATTTTTGGATTGTTTAACAGGACGTACGGAGCATTGCGACGTACGCTTCAGGGTAGTTGAGAAAAACAATGAGATGAGGTGGCTCCACTGCACTGGTCGTGCAACATTTAACTGTGACTTAAGCGTAGATCAGTTTGCGGGCATTGTTCAGGATATCACAAAGGAAACTGCGGGGATGGAAGAGCAACGCAAATTGCAGCATCAGAAAGATCATTTCTTAAGTATTGCCAGTCATGAACTGAAGACGCCTGTTACAAGCATTAAGGCCTATGCCCAATTACTGGAACGAATGCTAAGTAAAGATGGCGATAAACAAAAGGCTGATATGGTGGCACGGCTCACCGGACAGGTAGCCCGTCTCACTACTCTTCTTGATGATTTGCTTGATGTAAGTAAAATTAGTAATGACAGGCTTAGCTTTAAACGTGATTACCACGATTTCAATGAGATTGTACAGGAGAATATCCTTGCGCTGAATTACCAGACAGGTACACATCAGATTAAGACCAACCTTGGTTTTATAGGAAATATTTATTGTGACAAAATGCGTATTGGTCAGGTGATCAGTAACTTTATTTCAAATGCAATTAAATATTCCCCGGATAAAGACATGATTGTAATCAGCACTGCCCAGCGCGGAACTGATGTAGTATGTTGTGTGAGGGATTTTGGAATAGGTATCAGTGAGGAGAATATTGACCATGTTTTTGATCAGTTTTACCGGGTAAGTACTGCTGAAGCTTATTCCTATCAGGGAATGGGACTGGGGCTGTTTATTTCAGCAGAAATTATACGTCAGGAGGGCGGAAAAATTTGGGTGGATAGTGAGGAAAATGCGGGCTCTACCTTTTGTTTCTCTCTGTCCCTGGGTAACAATATCAGATAATATTAATATATTTCCAGCGGTTTTAGGACTGTTGATTGGAAAATTGAATGTATAAAAAATATAATTTATGGCTTTGGGCAGCAGTGATTGTCCTGGCCTCATGTCAAAATAAAAAGAACAGCTTAGAAAGCAGTGTAGTTACGACAGATAGCAGCAACGTTCAAAGTCCAATGACATTAAAATACACAGTAGCGGGTACGCTTCCGCATGATACTGCGGCGTATACAGAAGGATTTGAACTAAAAAACAACAACTTGTATGAAGGTACAGGGACACTTGAAAATTCCTTCATTTCTATTGCGGATCCAAAGACAGGTAAAGTGAAACAAAAATTCCCCTTGAAGGATAAAACCATCTATGGGGAAGGTATAACTATCTTAAACAACCAGCTTTTCCAACTCACTTACCAGAACCACGTTGCCTTTGTGTATGATTTAAAAGATCCCGGTACGGTAAAAGGCACATTTAAATGGCCTTATGAAGGTTGGGGCTTAACCAACGACGGTAAGAACTTATATGCAAGTGTAGGAAGTTCCATTATTTATAAGTTGGATCCCAAATCTTTCGCAATTGTGGGCCAAATACAGGTTACGGATGATCTTGGCACGGTAGATCAACTCAACGAACTGGAGTTTGTAAATGGCTTTATCTATGTAAATAAATGGCAAACCACCAAAATATTAAAGGTAGATCCTGCAACGGGACATGTAGTGGGTACAATTGATTGTTTTGGATTGTTATCCCAGTATGCCCCAGATTATACACCAAAATCTGCCGACAGTGTGCTCAACGGTATTGCCTGGGACGAAGGCACCCAGTTATTGTACGTTACCGGTAAAAACTGGCCGCTAATTTTTAAACTTAAGCTGGACTAGGTATTTTCATAGAAAGTACAGGAAAGGGTTTCCCGATTGCGTCGGTAGGGGCACGTTCTGTCACTTCAAAACCAAGGTGCTTATAAAAATTATAGGCCTGCACATTTTGTTCGTTTACATCAACTTCGTTGACATAAAGGTGCTGATAGACATAGTTTACCAGCGACAGTCCTATGCCCATTGCCCTGGCAGCGGGTAAAACAAATAATAAGCGGATGGTTTTCTCGCTAATGCCGATAAAGCCAAGTAATTGATCATTTTCATGTTTGATGCCAAACAGCTGTAAGGTATCAAGGTACTCTTCGCCAATCAGCATTTTGTAAACCTGGATGTCTGCTTCTTGTAAAAAGTGATGTGTTGCACGAACAGAGGATTCCCAAACATTCAGTATCTCAGGATGATGATCTGTATTTAATTTATCTACTGTATAGTTTGTGAACATCGGCAAAAATCTGCTATTTTTATAGTACATTCAATTGCCATGCCTAACCAAATAGAAATCCCGGGACATCATCTCAGGAGCCCGCGTTTTCTAACGTTAGGGTTGCTGGTACCTCTTATGGTATTCTGTTTCACACAACTAGCCATTGCACAAGACAGCAAAATAAACTTTGTACATCATACGGTTGAAGACGGCCTATCACAAAGCAGTGTACTGTCTATTGCACAGGATAGCCTGGGTTTCATGTGGTTTGGGACGAAGGACGGGCTGAACAAGTTCAATACACAAACATTTGAGATTTTTAAACATAAAAAAAACGACCCGGCTTCATTAAGTAGCAGCCAGAATATCAACGCTTTGATCACTGACCATAAGGGCAACGTCTGGGCAGGTACACAAAATGGTCTGAACCTTTACCTGCGGGAAAGTAACTCCTTTAAGCATTTTCTGATACGTTCTGCTAACGGAAAAAAACTGACCAGCAACGTAATACGATCACTCTTTGAAGATCATCAGGGGAATATCTGGGTGGGCACAGACTATGGTCTATACAGATTACTGAAAAATGGCAGTTTTGAAAGCATCGAAGGGAAAACGACCGGTGGAAAAATATTCCGCCAGCAGCTCATCAGGTGCATTTACCAGGATCATGAAGGTGCCATCTGGATTGGGGCAGTGGAAGGACTGACCAAAATCACCAGGCAGAAGGACGGCTATACCTTCAGTTCTTTTGTCCATGAAGCGGAAACGCCGGGTAGCCTGCCTGATAACGATATCACCTCTGTAATCGAAGACCGCCAGCACAATTTGTGGATAGCCACTCATCAGTTTGGACTTGCACTTTTTAACAGGGAAAAAGGATCTTTTGCGTCAGTAAACCCTGGTGGAGCAGGAACGACGACTGATAATGGCCGTGTTATCAGGAAACTGATGTTAGATGATGATGGGAGAATATGGATTGGCATGTTAAATGGTATCCAACTCTTTGATCCGCTAAAAAAAGACTTTATCCTGCTCAAGCATGATCCCTATATACCTACAAGCCTGAATCAGAATTCCATATATGATATACATAAAGATGCATCAGGCTCGGTTTGGGTGGGTACATACTATGGTGGTATCAATGTTTATCACGCAGACGCCATGCCATTTAGAGGTTATAAGAGTTTCCTTGACAAAAACAGCATAAGCAGCAATGTGGTGAGTGCTATTGTGGAGGATGGCCGGCATAACTTATGGATCGGCACTGAAGCGGAGGGACTAAATTATTACAACCGGACTTCGGGCTTATTCACTAGTTTTAAAAGTAACGCCGGGAAACCGGATGCCTTGAGCTCAAACCTGGTCAAAGCGATCGCTATAGATGAGCGTAAACGCGTATGGATAGGTACGTATGAAGGCGGATTGGATCTCTTTCTGCCGGGAACCAACACTTTCAAACATTATTCCCTAAACAACGATGATCCGATGAAGCTCAATTCAAGAAGGATCACCAGCTTGCTGTTTGACAAAAAAAAACGTCTTTGGGCAGGTACCCGCGCAAATAGTTTGTATCTCTATAATGCTGACAAGGATGTTTTTATTTCCTGTGGTCATATGTTATCCCCAAAAAACAACCCTATACTTCATATCCGCCATTTATTTGAGGATGCTAATGGCAACATCTGGGCCGCAACTAATGGTGGTACTTATAAGATGGAAAAAGATGGGGCAAAGTTTGCGAAAGTTTTGCTGGCTGACAAAAGTATTCCGCTTGATGATATCAATGTCATCAGGGAGGACAGTAAGGGTAATATCTGGCTGGGCAGTTACGGGGAAGGCCTTATTCGTTATCATCCGGGAACAAGATCTTCAATAAGTTTTACCAGCTCAAATGGTTTGCCAAGTGATGTAATCCTCGGAATTTTGGAGGATAACAATGGAGCGCTATGGATCAGCACCGATAATGGTTTGTCAAAATTTGACGGGCAGTTCTTTAAAAATTATACAGTTAAAGATGGTTTGCCCGGGAATGTATTTAACTACAATTCATTTCTTAAAGATAGCAGGGGAGAACTTTACTTCGGCGGTTTTAACGGGTTGCTGAGCTTTTATCCTGAACAGATCAAAGACAATACCAGGCCCCCCAGAGCGGTATTCACGAACTTGAGGCTCTTCAATAAAGAGGTAACGATAGCTGACGAAACCCATCTGCTGAGCCGGAATATTAACGTGATCGGCGAACTGACCTTCTCACATAGCCAGAATATTTTTAGTATTGACTTTGCAGTACTCAATTATATTAAACCTGAAAAAAACCGGTATGCTTATAAGCTGGAGGGATTTGAAAGAGACTGGAATTATGTACAGTCGGCTTCAGCTACTTTTACAAATCTTCCACCAGGCAGCTATACTTTACTGATCAGGGGAACAAATAATGATGGCGTTTGGAGCAAAGATGAAAAGCTAACGATACACATTCGGCCTCCGTTCTGGGCTACGTGGTGGGCCTATGTAATATATGTTCTGCTTTTCGCTGCGCTCCTGTTTTTTATCCTGAGGTTTATATGGATGCGTGCAATAATGAAAAGAGAGCAGGAGGTGCACCAAATGAAACTTGATTTTTTCACCAATGTCTCTCATGAGATCCGCACGCCGCTTACGCTGATTACCGGTCCCCTGGAAACATTGATTGCCGAAAGCCAGGAATTCCCTGTTTTGCACAGAAAACTGCTTTCGTTGAAAAGAAATACGGGCCGCCTCACAAGGCTGGTTACAGAACTGATGGATTTCAGAAAAGCTGAGGCAGGTAAAATGACATTGAACGTTTCTCCGGGCAACATCGTAAATTTTTGCAGGGAGATCTTTTTATCTTTCAGCCACCTGGCTATCAGGCATCATATCGACTATAGGTTTGTAAGTGAAGACCGCCGCATAGAGGTGTATTTTGATAAGTTCCAGTTGGAAAAAGTAATCTTTAACCTGTTGTCAAATGCATTTAAATTCACCCCTGATTATGGAATGATTAAAGTTTCGGTGACCCGTTTTGGCGATGGTCGTGTGAACGTGGTTGTGGCTGATAACGGGATTGGTATTGCGCCTGAAAACCAGGCCCAGTTGTTTACCAACTTTTATCAGGTAAAAGAACCTGGTGCAAGGCACAATGGAACGGGAATAGGACTGGCTTTATCGAAAAAAATTGCGCAGTTCCACCATGGTGACCTGTCACTGATGCCTCCTGACAAGGAGGAAGAAAAGCATACCCGTTTTTGTCTGAATATGAGGCTGGGTTCCGCCCATTTTAAAACTGAAGAACTCATTACACCTTATCTCAATACAGATAATGTATCCTTATACCATGATTATCCGGCTGCCGAACCATTTGAACAGTCTGCGCTGCCCGCAGGCAAAACAGATGTGGATATACTGATTGTGGAAGACAACGAAGAAGTGCGTGAATTTATCAGGCAATCGCTGGTACACCGTTACCATATTATTGAGGCTGCCAATGGAGCAGAAGGGTTTACCCTGGCCACTGAGCGCATTCCTGACCTGATTGTAAGTGATGTAATGATGCCTGAAATGGATGGCCTGGAACTCTGCCGACGGCTTAAAACTGATGAACGTACCAATCACATCCCTGTGATACTTTTAACGGCAAGGTCGGGCAATATACATGAGGTGAACGGATTAAAAACAGGTGCTGATGTGTACCTCACCAAGCCTTTCGGGGTAGCGGTCTTACAACTGACCATAGCAAATTTGATTAGCTTAAAATCTAATATCAGAAGAAAGTTTAGTCAGCAGATTACCCTTCAACCCGCAAACATCCTGATTGAATCATCAGGAGAAGAGTTTTTAAACAAGCTGATGAACCTTATCGAAACCAACCTGATCAACGATGACTTTACAGTGAGCATCCTGGCAGCAGAAATTGGAATGAGTACCCCTGTATTGTATAAAAAAATTAAGGCGCTAACGGGAATGACGGTAAACAACTTTATCAAATCTGTTCGTTTAAAACGGGCTGCACAATTGTTGAAGCAAAATCATAATACAGTATATGAGGTAGCTTACCTTGTAGGCTTTAATGACAGCAAATATTTTAGTAAAGAATTTTCTAGGCAATTTGGGCAAACACCATCAGAATATGTGCTAAGCAGCTAAAAAAGCAGAAAATTTAAAATTTTCACCCTCTTCTTTTAAAATTTTCACCCCTTCATGATCTTATACCGGCATACATTAGCAGTGCCGAATATCAAATCAATGAACAGAAACTCCACGTTAAAACGTATGGCTTTTCCGGGGCTTTTATCTCCCGGAAAATTCATTCTTATCCTATTTTTTTGCAGCAGTACACTGAGCTTTGCACAACAGCACCACCGACTAAACGCCCACTGGCAATTTCTTAAAGGAGATCTTGGCGGTGTATGGGAGGCCGTGCGCCCGGCCAAAGAAGGCAGTTCTGAAAGTGTTCCCCTTTGGGAACAGGTTACACTTCCCCATTGTTTCAATGCCACTGACGCGGTAGATCCGGACCTGAATTATTATGAAGGACCTGGATGGTACCGCACGCAACTGGAAATTCAGAATATCTATTCAAAAGGCAGAACCTTGCTGCACTTCGAAGGGGCGGGACAAAAAACAACAGTATATATATATGATCAGAAAGTAGCTGAACATGTTGGCGGCTATGATGAGTGGAGTGTTGACATTACTGACGCCGTAGCAGCATTCAAACAGACGGAACAATTCAAATCGCAGTACAAAAACAAGGTTCCTTTGGTTATTCGTTGTGATAATTCGCGGGACCTGGAAATGATCCCTTCCGACCTGTCCGATTTTAATGTATATGGAGGGCTTTACCGTTACCTCAATCTGGTATATACACCAGCGTTGTCGGTAGAGCAGATTTTTGCTAAAGCCAGTACAGACGCTGCGGGGAAAACCGGTAAACTCAGTGTAGCCGCTACATGGCTCAATCCCAACGGGGTTGACAATGGAACGGTGGCTATCGTATTGAAAGACCCGCAGGGAAAGATATTGAAAAACTGGAAGGGCAGCCTGACCGACTTCAGCGGCAAACAGGAGTTGTGGGAAACAACGTTGAACGAGCCTCAGCTTTGGTCGCCAGACAAACCTTATCTATATACTATCAGCCTAAGTGTCTCTTCAGGCGGACAAACCAGTATACATACCGATAAAATAGGGTTCAGAAATTTTGAGTTTATAACCAAAGGTCCTTTTATGCTCAACGGCAAACGTCTTTTATTAAGGGGTACACACCGTCATGAAGATCATGCAGGGGTAGCCGCCGCCATGACCGAAGATATGACACGCACGGAGATGAAAATGATGAAAGAAATGGGCGTAAATTTCATCCGCCTCGGTCACTATCAGCAATCGCGAATTGTTTTGGATCTGTGTGATAGCCTGGGCTTGTTGGTCTGGGAAGAAATTCCATGGTGCAGGGGCGGCCTGGGCGGTCCTGTCTACCAGGAACAGGCTAAAAGGATGCTCAGTCACATGATTGAGCAACATTATAACCATCCCTCGGTAATCATTTGGGGCTTAGGTAATGAAAACGACTGGCCTGGTGATTTTAAGACCTTCGACGAACAGAAAATCCGTGGGTTTCTTACAGAGCTAAACCAGTTGTCGCACCAACTGGACCCTACGCGCAAAACGGCGATCAGAAGATGTGATTTTGCAAAAGATATTGTAGACGTGTATTCACCTTCAATCTGGGCGGGCTGGTACCGGGGCATCTACACCGAATATACTGCAGCTGTTAAAACAGAATTTAACAAAGTAGATCATTTTCTGCATATGGAATGGGGAGGTGACAGTCATGCTGGCAGGCATTCTGAAACGCCGGATAAAGCATTGAGCCTGGTGAAACAGGGTATAGGTGCAGATGAAAGAGAAGGGGACGCCTCCTTATATGGCGGTGGGCCAAGGGTATCTAAAGATGGCGACTGGAGCGAAAGTTACCTCAGTAATTTGATTGACTGGCACCTGAAGGAACAGGAGAAAATGCCCTGGTTGACAGGATCTGCGTATTGGCCGTTTAAAGATTTTTCTACTCCGGTACGCCCGGAAAACCCAATTCCTTACATGAACCAGAAAGGGGTGTTGGAACGTGATTTTAAAAAGAAAGAAAGTTTTTATGTATTTCAATCCTATTGGACCAGTAAACCAATGGCTCATATTTACGGACATAGCTGGCCAGTGAGATGGGGTGAAACAGGAGAAACGAAAATGGTAAAGGTCTATTCCAATTGTGATCAGGCAGAATTGTTTGTCAATGGCAAAAGCCAGGGGGTGAAAAAAAGGAATAGCCAGGACTTCCCGGCTGCGGGTTTGCGCTGGATGGTAAATTATAAGGAAGGCAAAAATGAAATCAGGGTAGTTGCAGCAAAAGGCAAGGTAAAGGTGAGTGATGAAATCAATCAGGTTTACCAGACCGCAAAATGGGGAAAACCCGCAAGCATGACCTTGTCAAAAATACTGCAGACGGAAGACTATACCACTGTTGAAGTGAAACTCTTTGATGCGCAACATGTGCAGTGCCTGGATAGCCGCGACTATGTGCTTTTTGGCTATACCGGTGATGGTAAGTTAATGGACGATCTGGGGACATCCTCCGGTTCAAGAAAAGTTCAAGTTTACAATGGGCGTGCAGTAATTAGTATTGCAAACAAAGGTGGCAAGGGGGTGGCAAGTGTGAGCTCCCAAGGCCTGGTTACACAATTATTGGAATTATAGGCAGAAAGTTATGGTATCGATAAACCGGATTTTCAGGATTGTTTTACTGGGGTGTTTCATAACCAATTGCACGGTATACGCACAGCCGGGCAAGGCAAGTATGGAGAAGACCGTAAATGAAGTGCTAAAAGCACAGGTAATGAAAGAAGCAGCCTGGGCACTGCAACAACAACCGGTTACGGTAACCGCTACTGCATCACCAAGAAGCGCTGGCGGACGGCACGATTTTTACTCTGAGGGGGATTACTGGTGGCCAGACCCAGCTCATCCCAATGGACCATACGTCCAGAAAGATGGCTTAAGTAATCCTGATAATTTTGTGATGCACCGGAGGGCAATGATCAGATTCAGCAGGATAATTGGGGCACTGGCATCTGCATGGAAACTCACAGCCGATCCAAAATACATCAGGCATGCGGTTTTACACCTGAAGGCATGGTTCGTAAATTCAGATACACGGATGAACCCGAACCTGCTATATGCACAGGCAATCAAAGGCTTATTTACCGGGAGGGGAATTGGCATTATTGATACAATACACCTCATTGATGTGGCACAGGGAATCATGGTGATGGAACGGAAAATGGATGCTGCAGATTTATTAAGCATTAAAGCATGGTTCAGCAACTACCTGCAATGGCTAATGTCACATCCCAACGGCAAGGCAGAAATGAATGCAAAAAATAATCATGGGACATGTTTTGTGGCACAGGTTGCAGCTTTTGCGCGATTAACCGGTGATTCAGCACTGTTGGAATTTTGTACGGAAAGGTATAAACACACTTTATTGCCAAATCAGATGGCTGTGGATGGTAGTTTTCCGCTTGAACTGGCAAGGACAAAACCTTATGGGTACTCCATTTTCAATCTTGATGTAATGGCAGTTCTTTGCCAGGTTCTTTCTGTCCCCGGAAATGATCTGTGGAATTACAGTACCTCAGATGGGAAGTCTGTAAAAAAGGGAATTGAATACATGTACCCTTATATCAAAGATAAGGGTACATGGCCCCTCAAACCGGATGTAATGTATTGGAACGAATGGCCCGTTGCGCAACCTTCGCTGCTTTTCGGCGCGCTGGCTTACAGTGAACTGCACTGGCTGGCGACCTGGGAAAAGCTTGAGCACCAACCGCAAGTGGAAGAAGTGATTAGAAATTTACCTGTAAAATATCCGGTGATCTGGATGAACTGACTTGAATATGAAACATTTATATATAACTGGTATTGTGCTGATACTGCTATTTAAAAATACTGCGGCTCAGTTTAACGCCCAACAGGCTGTAACCGATGCCACAAAACAAACCAGGATTCTCTTAAATGAGGTGGCAAAAGTAAAAGCTGAGGATCCCAATAAGGTATCGCCCAGGACATTAGAAAATGACAAACTTAAAATGGTATCTTCAAAGGACTGGACCAGTGGTTTTTTTGCTGGCGAACTTTGGTATTTGTTTGAGTTGAGCGGGGACCAGCAATGGAAGCAGGACGCGCAGAAGTATACCCAGACAATAGAACCTGAAAAACTGAACGGAACAACCCATGATATGGGTTTTAAGATCTATTGCAGTTTTGGCAATGGATACCGTATAACCCATGACTTGCAATACAAAGCAGTAATGATCCAGGCGGCCAAAACACTGAGCAGCCGTTTCAGTCCTAAAGTTGGACTAATACGTTCATGGGACCATCATAGTGAACAGTGGGCCTATCCGGTGATCATTGATAACATGTTAAACCTGGAATTACTTTTTGAAGCCAGCAAGCTGACCGGTGATTCCTCTTATTATAAAATTGCAGTGAGCCATGCGGACAAAACTATGAAAAACCATTTTAGAAAAGATTATAGTACCTACCATGTAATAGCCTACAACCCCGAAACGGGTATAGCAGAGAAAAAGCAAACCCATCAAGGGTATAGCGACAGCTCTGCCTGGGCAAGGGGACAGGCCTGGGCACTTTATGGCTACACGATGTGTTACAGGGAGACGCGCAATCCTGCCTATCTGCAGCAGGCAGAAAAGGTGGCACAGTTTATTTTTACACATCCAAACCTGCCTGCCGATCTTGTTCCCTATTGGGATTTTAACGCACCGGGCATTCCTGATGAACCACGTGATGTTTCTGCAGCAACTGTTATGGCTTCGGCTTTATATGAACTGAGTACATATAGTAATAAAAGCAAAGGTTATTATGATAAGGCCGACCGGATTATGAAGAGCGTTACAACTACATACGCCTCCGATCCTGGTGCAAATAAGGGTTTTATACTTGGACACAGCACGGGTTCAAAACCCGCAGGATCTGAAATTGATGTGCCATTGAGTTACGCGGATTATTACTATCTGGAAGCCCTGGTAAGAAGAAAAAAGCTGATCAATAAACAAAAATAAACACAACCAATTGCCCTGGAACAACCATTCTGGGGCACAATGAATAACCAAGTAAAACCAAGTATGATATGATAAAAAGAATTACACTTCTTATTGCGTTCCTGCAAATCAGCTGTATGTTTGCATTTGCGCAAATAGCTCCCGTTAGTGGAACTGTTAAAGATAAGCTGAACAACCCTTTACCGGGAGTTTCAGTGAAAGTCAAAAACTCGGCTGCCGCCGCTTCTACCAATGCTGATGGTAAATTCGTCATTGCGGCCAAACCAGGAGATATCCTCGTTTTTACCAGTATCGGATTTGCCGTACAGGAACGCCCTGCCGGCACAGCTCCAATGACAATTACATTGGCGGATGAAGACAGGGACCTGAACGAGGTAGTTGTAGTAGGTTATGGTACTCAACGTAAAAAAGACCTTACTGGCGCAGTCTCTTCTATTTCTGCTAAAAGCGTTGAAAATGTACCAATTACACGCCTTGATCAGATTATCCAGGGCCGGGCAAGCGGTGTGCAGGTCAGTCAGACACAATCCCAGCCGGGCGGAACAGTAAGTCTGCGTATTCGTGGTACCAATTCAATCAATTCAAGTAATGAACCGTTGTTTGTTATCGACGGATTTCCTGGGGCGGGTAACCTGAACTCGATCAACCCAAGTGATATCCAGTCGATAGACATTCTGAAAGATGCTTCGTCCATTGCTATTTATGGAAGCCGGGGGGCAAATGGTGTAGTTATCGTGACCACAAAAAAAGGTACTGCAGGGCAGTCTTCCATCACTTTCGAAGCCTACCACGGTTTTCAGAAAGTGCGTAAGCCTTATGAAATGATGAATGCTACCGAGTATGCCAATTATTTGAACGATGCACAGCGGCTGATCAATACAGAAACGCCCGCATCCGCAAAAGCACTTCCATATACTGATGCACAGATTGCAACGATGGGCTCAGGCACCGACTGGCAGGATGAACTGTTTAGGTCTGCACCAATAAACAACTACCAGCTAAACTTTATCGGTGGTACACAGGATACAAAGTATAACCTGAGTATGAACTATTTTGATCAGCAGGGTATAATTATCAATTCTGGTTACAAAAGGGCATCTGTGAGGTTCAACCTTGATAAAAAAGTAGGGGAGAAACTTAATTTTGGTTTTACTTCTCAACTGACGGGTGCGATAGACAACAGGGCTTTGGTAAATACCTCTGGCGGAGCTACAGGCGGTGTGGTTCTTGATGCTTTAAGGATTAATCCTGTGTTGCCTGTTCGTGATAGTAATGGTGGATATACTTATCAAAATGGACCTACAGGTTACGTTTTCGCCCTTGGAAACCCAATTGCCTATGCAAATGAAACACTCAACAGGTATAAGAACCTACGTGGATTGGTCAACTTCTTCGGTGAATATGAGATCATCAGCGGCCTGAAATTTAAAACTACAGCCGGTACAGATTTTAACCTGGAAACACGCGATTTTTATCTTCCATCAGATGTCTTTCTTGGAAGTAATACCGTCGGCTCTGCCAGAAAAGAATTTAGGAACAGTCTTGCCTGGGTAAATGAAAATACACTAACCTATGATAAAAAAATAAATGATAACCATGCCGTGAATGTTGTAGGTGGTTTCAGTATGCAGCAATTTGATAACGACGATTTCTATGCTGCCAGTACCAACTTCTTCACCAATGTATTGGGAGTGGATAATATAGGTATAGGTTCAAATGTGTTGGTACCTGGCTCAGGTCGTTCAAAAAATACACTGGCTTCTTTCTTTGGCCGTGTGAATTACCGCTTTATGGAGAAATACCTTTTTACATTTACCATGCGTGCTGATGGATCTTCAAAATTCGGCGAAAATAACAAATGGGGCTACTTTCCCTCAGGTGCGGTTGCCTGGCGTGCAATTGATGAAGACTTCATGAAATCGCTCACCTTTGTCAGCGACCTAAAGCTTCGTGCCAGTTTTGGTGTTTCTGGAAACCAGGAGATTGACCCTTATAACTCTATTGCGCGTTATGCAAGTAACGGAGCCACTATTGGCGGTGTTAGGGTTGTAGGTGTTTCTCCAAATAATATTCCTAATCCTGATCTTTCCTGGGAGTCTACTCAATCGTTTGATATCGGATTGGATCTGGCGCTGTTCAAAAACAGGATTACGTTTACGGCCGACTATTACAGTAAACAAACCAAAGACTTGTTGTTAAATGTATCGGTGCCACGTACCACCGGTTTTGCCAGTAACCTGATCAATGCAGGAGGAGTAGACAACAAAGGTTTTGAACTCGCTTTAAGCACAGAAAATATTACCGGAAAGATGTTTCAGTGGACAACTAACCTTAACTTTTCAAGAAACGTCAATAAGGTGACAGACCTGGCTGGTGAGAAGGAACGTTTTGTTGGAGATTCAAGTGGTAGCCTTTTCCCTTCGGGAACCGGTGGTACCAATATTTTGAGAGTGGGTGAATCAATCGGTTCGTTCTTTGGATACCGCTTTGCGGGCATCTGGCAAACACAGGCTGAGATTGATGCCAGTGGGATCAAAGGTGTTTTACCGGGTGATCCGCGGTATGCTGATTTAAATAATGATAAGATTATTGATGCGAAAGACCGTGAAATCATTGGTCATGCGCAACCAGATTTTATCTATGGGGTAACCAATAACTTCACTTATGGAAGATTAAACCTGAATATTTTCTTTCAGGGCGTGCAGGGCGATGATGTATTGAACCTGAACAGATATGAGTTGGAATCAGGAGACTACACGACCAATAAACTGGCAAGCGTTAACGACCGCTGGACAGGGCCAAATACGAGTAACACCATTCCGAAGGCCAACAGTACCTTGCGCAGACGCACAGGTATTACCAGCGATGTTGTGGAAAACGGAAGTTTTCTTCGGTTAAAAACAATTTCACTTGGATATAATATTCCTATTGGCAAAGCATTGGGTAAAACGATTAAATCGGCCAGTATATATGTTACAGGAACAAATCTGCTGACATTTACTAAATACAGCGGGTATGATCCTGAGGTAAACTCATTTCCACTGACCAATGGATTAAGCCTCAATACAGATTATAATGCTTACCCAACAGCGAAAACCTACACAGCAGGAGTAAGACTTGGTTTTTAATTGATCATAATTAAGAGAACAAATGAAGAAGATAAATATATTATTAGCAGTACTGGTGGTGATTGGTACGGCTTCCTGCAAAAAGTTTCTGAAAGAAGATTCGTACGACTTTGTTTCAGCAGATAAATTTTATAAAACTGAAGGGGATGCAAACGCAGCATTGAATGGGGTATACAATATTTTGCAGCTGCAGCAATATTATGGTCGCACGGTTTGGATAGTGAACGACCTGACGGGCGATCAGATGAAGGTTGGCTTGCCCCAAACTAACCGTCCTGAGTTGTACAGCCAGACCTATACCTCCACCAACGGTGAGATCAGTAACTGGTGGAATAATGCTTATGTGATGATCAACAGGGCGAATGATGTGATCGGAAATGTGGAAAACAGTGCTATCGCAGCACCGGCGAAAAACAATATCGTTGGCAATGCAAAATTTTTGCGTGCCCTGGCACATTTTGATATGCTAAGAAGTTTTGGTGATGTTCCTTTACTCATTAAAGCTACTGAAGCCACCGATCAGCTGAAGGTGCCACGTACGCCAATAAAAACCGTTTACACCCAAATTATTGAAGACCTGAAATATGCGGAGGCAAATTGTACACCGGAAGCACAAATTCCTGCTGCCAGCAAAGGAAGGGTATCCAGTGGGGCTGCAAGTGCATTACTTGCTAAAGTTTATTTAACCAGGGCATCCAGTACTGCCGCAGAGGGTTCTGATTACCAGGATGCGCTTACTGCATGTAACAAAGTGATTGCCGCAGGTGCATCCGTATATACACTTTTGCCTTTTGCAGACGTGTTTAACCCCGATAAAAAGACAGCTAATAAGGAAGAGATTTTTGCAGTTCAGTTCGGTTTGCCGCCAAGTACGGGAACCATTACGCCAAGAATGCATTTACCTAAAGCTGTTGCCCCATTTGATGGGAATGAAGCTTTTTATGTCGAAAATGCATTTGCGCTTTCTTATGCTGCAGCCGACACGAGGAAGAATGCAACACTTGCCGCTGTACCGGGTACAAGTAATTTCTATTATCTGAAATTTACTGATCCGCAGAGACAGGGTAATAACGCCAGAAACAACTGGGTAATCATTCGTTATGCTGACGTGTTACTGATGCAGTCGGAGGCACTCAACCAGATCAACAGTGGGGACGCGAATAAATTCACAGGGATCAATGCGGTTAGGGCCAGGGCTGGGTTAACTCCATTAAGCCTGGCTACCACACCGGGCAAGGAAGATTTTATCACTGCCCTGGTAGATGAAAGGGGTTGGGAATTTGCTGCGGAAGGGCAGCGCCGGTATGATTTATTGAGGTTAGGCAGAATGAAGCAACAGCAACTTAAACTGCACAATATCGTTCTTGATGATAAGTACCTGCTGATGCCGATCCCTGAAACAGAACGCACATTGAATGAGAACCTGACACAAAATCCAGGGTTTTAAGTTTCCTTTATTACCTTAAATGGGGTAGTATGCAGCTGCATGCTGCCCCATTTCAGTACCGGCTCTTTTAATTGAAGATATTCAACTCATCTGCAAAACGGGAATAACTTAATCTTTCCTTAACCTTTGCCAAACAGGAATATCCCTAGTTTAGCAGCATGAAAACGAAATTTATCACTCTTGCGGCAGGTATATTGTTTAGCGGTCTTGCGTTTAGTCAGCAAAAATTAGATGTTCAGGGCCATCGTGGCGGAATGGGCCTTATGCCAGAAAATACCATTGCTTCTATGTTGAACGGTGTAAAACTTGGTGTGAAAACACTTGAGCTGGATGTGCTGATCACTAAAGATGGAAAAGTTGTGGTGTCTCATGATCCCTATATGGCATCTGACTTTATGCTAAAGCCTGATGGTTCAGTAATTACAAAAGAAGAACAAATGGGTTTGGCTTTGTACCAGATGACTTATGACAGCATCAGCCATTTCGATGCGGGTAGTAAACCACACCCTCATTTTCCAGAGCAGGCGCGGTTCAAGACTTACAAACCTCTGTTAAACGATTTAATTGACAGCGTTGAAGCATATGTAAAAAAGAATAATTTAAAGCCGGTTTACTATAATATTGAAACGAAAAGCTCTCAAACAGGAGATGGCAAGTATAACCCGGCACCGGAAGTTTTTGTAAAGACAATGATGGAAGTTCTGCACAGAAAAAACCTGGGAAAAAGATTGACCATTCAATCTTTTGACATCAGAACCCTTCAGGTTTTACATAAAACTGATCCTAAAGTAAGACTTTCCCTGTTGGCATTTGGTAAAGACATGGCTGCTGAACTGAAAAAACAAGGGCTTTCTGCTGAAGACGAGAAAAAGATACAGGCGGCCATCCGGACATATGGCAAAGGTGGGGTAGACGAGGATTTGAAAAAACTTGGTTTTACTCCGCAGATATACAGTCCTTATTATACTTCGGTAGATGCAGCGTTGGTTAAAAAAGTGCATGCAGCTAAATTGCAGATCCTTCCTTGGACTGTAGATGAGGTAAAAGATATGAAAGCTCTCGGCGACCTTGGTGTGGATGGGATCATCACAAATTACCCCGACAGGCTGATCAAGCTTTATGGCAGTTATCAAAGTAAATAATCTTATGGCATTGCATATGAAGCCGTATCAATCATATAATTGGTATGGCTTTTTGTGTTTTCCTTCTTATGTTTTATCCCCCGTTGTGGTGATAAATACCATGTAAAAGGGGATTTACCAGCTGATTCTATATCTGCAATTTTGAATCTGTAAAGCCGCTGAAAGTAATGGCGGTTAAAGAAGCAACAAAAAGATATGGAAAATCAATTGACCGGCAAAAAGATTTTGTTTGCCACAGTTCCCGCAGATGGCCATTTTAATCCCTTGACAGGGCTTGCTAAATATTTACAGCAACTAGGTTGTGATGTACGCTGGTATACCTCCCCATTATTTAGCGCTAAACTGGAAAAACTGGATATTGCTCATTACCCTTTCAAACAGGCGCTGGATGTTAATGCTGCGAATGTGGATGATGTATTCCCTGAAAGAAAATATATTACGGATGCAGCTGCAAAGCTGGATTATGATATCTCCAATATATTTGTGAACCGGGCATTGGAATGTCTTGACGATATTACCGAGATAGCTGAAACCTTCGACTTTGACCTGTTGGTTGCAGATAGCCTGTTTTCTGCAATCCCGCTGGTAAAGGCCAAATTGAAAGTGCCGGTGGCAGCCATTGGGGTGGTACCACTGGCAGAAGATTCTGTTGATCTTCCGCCTTATGGGATGGGGCTGTTACCACCCTCGAATCTTGCGGAACGAAAGGAATATTCGGTATTAAAGGATCTGGTAAAAAATGCGATTTTCAAAAATTCCATCGACAAATTTTCTGCCATACTGAATGGTTATCAAATTGTTCATCACAAGGCGATGTTATTCGATGTGCTGATTAAACAGTCAGATCTTTACCTGCAGATTGGTACCTCAGGGTTTGAGTATGAACGCAGCGATATCAGTAACCATGTCCGCTTTTTAGGAGGACTGTTGCCATACAGTGCCAATACAGTAAAAGCGGAATGGTTTGACGAAAGGATTCTGTCTTATACAAAAGTAATTCTTGTTACTCAGGGCACTGTTGAAACTGACACGGCTAAATTGCTGGAGCCGACGCTTAAAGCATTCAGGAATACCGATACCCTGGTTATTGCAACTACAGGAGGGCATGGAACAGGAGAGTTAAGAAAGAAATATGCAGCAGATAACTTGCTGATTGAAGACTATGTATCATTTGATGCAATTATGCCTTATGTGAACGTGTATGTAACGAATGGCGGGTACAGCGGCGTGCTGTTGGCCATTAAACACAATCTGCCCATTGTTGCTGCAGGTTTGCATGAAGGCAAGAACGAAGTCTGTGCGCGTATCGGATATTTTAAATATGGTGTCAATTTGAATATAGAAAACCCATCAGAGGGCCAGATCAGGGAGGCCGTGAATGAGGTGCTGGGAAAAAATGAATACCAGAAAAATGTAGATCAGCTAGCTGAAAGCATGAACAGTTATGATTCACTCGCGCTTTGTGCCAGATATATCGGCAACCTGATTAACGAAACTGCCATTTTTAGGGAAGCTTAAATTACCGCTGCGGATTTTTCAATTGCTTGTACAGTGTCATCATTGGCCGTTAATCGCTTTTGTAACGATAAAAAGTGCCTCTTGTTTAAAATTTGAAACAAGGAAGCCATAACTTCGTTTAATAAAGACACTAAAAACCTATACTATGATTGGTCCAGAGGATAATGCCCCGTTTGATAACGAAGATGAAGTAGAAGAACAACCTAGCCAGCAAGATATTCATTCTGATGGAATAGATCCTGTTCCTGCTTCGGAAGAAGACCTTAATGCTTCTGATCTGGATAATTTATCACAGGCAGATAAAGCATCTGAATCTTCGTTTACGCTGAATTTTGATAAAGGCATTGCCCCCGGAAAACCAGACAGAGAATAATATACTGCTGGTTTTCAGGTAATGAATATCAATACATTCAACGCGTTTAAAAGTCGTAATTACAGGTTGTATTTTAGTGGTCAGTCGATTTCACTAATTGGTACCTGGATGCAAAAAACAGCGGTAAGCTGGGTCATTTATTCAGAAACACATTCTGAATTTATGCTCGGGCTTACCCTTTTTGCAAGCATGTTTCCCTCTTTTATTTTTTCCTTTCTTGGCGGTGTGGCTTCCGATCGTTACAATAAGTTCAGGTTATTACTGGCTACACAGCTGGCTTCTATGGTGCAGGCTGTATTAATGACTGTGCTGATTTTCTTCAGACATTACACTGCCTGGGAAATTATAGCCTTAAGTGCTGTATTGGGGTTAATTAATGCTTTTGACGTTCCGGCGCGGCAATCGCTGGTTTACGATATGGTGGAAGACAAAGCCGACCTTCCCAATGCACTCGCATTGAATTCATCTATGGTTAATCTTTCCAGGTTGATCGGACCCGGGTTGGCCGGACTGGCGCTTGAAAAGTTTGGGCAGGACGTCTGCTTCGGTTTAAACGCACTGAGCTTTATTGCCGTGATAGGATCTCTCCTGATGATGAAACTGCCGGCCTATAAAGAAAAAGCGATTACAAAAAATGTTTTTGGGGAATTGAAAGAGGGGCTGGATTATATTAAACGGACGCCTTCGATCAAATTTGTGCTGATTACACTTTCACTGATCAGTTTGCTCGTTTTACCATTTAGTACATTGATACCGGTCTATGCAAAGGACATTTTTAAAGGCACGGCTTCCACTTTTGGTGTGATTGACAGTGTGATTGGACTGGGTGCGTTTTGCGGTGCTATTTTCCTCGCGTCGCTTAAACCGGGCAGGAACCTAAAAAAAATACTGGCGGTAAATACGCTTATTTTTGGTGCGGGCCTGATCATGTTCTCCCATACTACCTGGTATCCGCTTGCACTTGTGTTTGCAACTGTTTCTGGCTTTGGAATGATGTCTCAGATTACTATTAGTAATACACTGATCCAGACTACAGTAGATCCTTCCATGCGGGGAAGGGTGATTAGTTTTTATGCGATGGCGTTTTTTGGAATGCAACCTTTGGGGGGCCTGCTGGTTGGCTCCATGTCTCAATGGGTGGGGACGCCAGATACCGTAATGGCCCAGGGTATCATTACAATCGTCATCGGGATCCTTCTTTTCAGGTTTCTTCGCCTTGACAGGGAAAAACTGGAGCACGATGCACAGCTCCAGGCAGAATTACAAAGTGCGCCGAAGCTATAAATAGTGATGGGTGTCACTTTTGTGAATGTTTTGAGACACTGAAAGTTAGCTTGTTGATGTACATCTTTGGGTAATAACATTATAGGTTGAATTGACCTGTATCTGGTTATCACCGCTCCAATATGAACAGATCCCTGATCGCATGTCTATCCTTATTTTCCATTATACTGAACGTAAGCGGACAAGAGGTACAAAAGCCCGATTCCACGAAGGCGAAAATTGTTATGAAAGGGCTGTTCCAGGCCCGGTATCTATTTAGCACGCATAAGGATATTGACCTGAACGGGCTGCACCATACTAATGGCAAGGCAATTTATAATGATTTCGATATCAAACGCGCGCGGCTGCAGTTTACCTCAAAAATATCTGACCGCACAGATGTGGTCCTGCTGCTCAATCTTGCGGATTTTAAAAGTGATCCGGCCAATAAGGTTTTGGAAAATGCTTATATCACCTATAGGCTGAATCATTATATCAATTTTAAAATGGGGCAGTTCAGACCTGCCTTCGGTTTGGAAGATATGTACCCTGTGGATGTGATCAAATCTATGGATTACTCCAATCAATATACTGCATTTGGAAATAACGGCTGGCAGAGCTTTCAGATTGGTGCCAGTATTTATGGTACCGTAAAAGCAGAAATCCCTATCAAATACGAGTTCTCCATCGTAAACGGTAATGCCCGCAACCAGTCGATGGATAATGATAACGGAAAACACTTTTCATCTCGCGTGGAACTAGGTCTTCAGAAAAGCCTGAAAGTTAAACTCGGTGTCAATGGTGGCATGGCCACTGTTTATGGAAGTACTGTATATGCATCTGGTGCAGATCTTTCTGGTGTAATTCCAATTTGTAAAAAATGGTCGCTCGAAGTTGAAACAGAATTTAAACAGGGAAATAACCATGCCCTGTACTATGGGCTTGACTCAGCAAAACGTGATGGCAGCGTGAAACGATACCAGATGCGCGGGATGTACTTTTTGCCTAACCTGCGGTATGCTATTAATTACCACCGCTTAAGCTCACTTGAATTCTCCTGCCGCTATGAATACTTTGACAGGGATTTCAGGCATGCCAGTAACCCGAGGCAAACTTACACACCAATGGTGAGTGCTGAATTTCTCAAGGCATATAATGCCCGTATACAGGTAGGGGTCAATATAGACAAGTACAGGAAAAATGTTCCCGGCACCACACAATACAACAATCAGCTATTTATCGTACAGGTACAATCACGATTATAAATAAACCATCCTCATGACAGCCAATCCAACAGCCCCGGTAAAGCCGGTGGCATTAGCCCCTAAAGAAATTCAACTGGTACCGCTGATTATTACAGTAGCCATCGGTTTAATCATCTGGTTTATACCAGCTCCCGAGGGCGTCAAACCAGAAGCCTGGCATTTGCTCGCTATCTTTTTGGCCACCATCATTGGGATCATTCTTAAAGCGGCCAGCATGGGCACGCTTTGTATGATGGCCATCGCATTGGTAGCCCTAACAGGGGTGCTTGCCCCCGGAAATCCAGGCAAGTCGATTACCCTGGCACTCCGCAGCTTTGGAGACAAGGTCATCTGGCTGATTGGAATCAGTTTTTTCATTGCCCGCGGATTTATTAAAACCGGATTGGGAAGCAGGATAGCATATATTTTTATCAAATTATTTGGTAAAAGCCCACTTGGACTGGCTTACAGTCTAGGTGCTGCCGACCTGATACTGGCACCTGCTATTCCAAGTAATACTGCGAGGGGAGGAGGAATCATTTATCCGATCATGAAATCAATGTCAATGAGTCTGGGCTCAATGCCCGATAAGCCTGAAACCCATCGTAAGGTAGGATCGTATCTTACACTGAACAGTTATTACATGAACCTGATTACCTCTGCTATGTTCCTTACAGGAACGGCAAGTAACCCCATGTGCCAAAAGTTTGCTGCGGATATGGGAATTCATTTCAGCTGGATGTCCTGGTTCTGGGCTGCAATTATTCCAGGTATTGCTTCCATCATTCTTATCCCATTTATACTCTATAAAATTTTTCCTCCCGAGTTGAAAAAGACACCGGAGGCACCAGCAATGGCGGTGGAGAAATTAAAAGAAATGGGATCCATCACAAAAAACGAATGGCTTATGCTGATGGCTTTTGTGATCTTACTTGTACTTTGGGTAACGGGCGATTTGTTTAAAATTGATGCGACAACCACTGCTTTTATCGGATTAACGATCTTGCTGCTCACTCAGGTTCTTACCTGGGAAGACGTTAAGGCAGAAAAAGGTGCCTGGGATACCATTGTATGGTTTGCCACGCTGGTAATGATGGCTGGTTCACTTAACGAACTGGGATTTATTCCCTGGTTCGGTCACCTGATACAAGTACAGCTTTTGGGCCTCTCATGGTCGATTGCATTCCCTATTATCATTGTGGTTTATTTTCTTAGCCATTATCTCTTTGCCAGCGCAACTGCACATGTGGCAGCAATGTACGCAGCGCTGCTGGCCGTGGGTGTAGCAATGGGCGTTCCTCCATTATTACTCGCTTTGATGCTTGGTTTTACAGGATCATTATTTGGTACAATTACCCACTACGCCCATGGCCCGGCACCTGTATTTTTTGGTAGTGGTTATGTGGATGTAAAAAGCTGGTGGATCATGGGGCTCGTTATTGGGATTGCACTGCTGCTCATATGGATGGGTCTTGGCGGTCTTTGGTGGAAAGTTACTGGTATATATTAATTCAAAAAAACACAACAGAAATGAGATTAGCCATGCTAACAAGCACCTTATCACGTAAAAACCTGATGGCCCTGACGGGATTGTTCCTTTGTTTTTTTCTGGTGATCCATTTATTGGGGAACCTGCAGCTGCTGTTGCCAGCCGAAAAGGCAGAAGGAAGTTTTAATTATTACTCCAAACTGTTGTCGGGCAATATCTTCATCATGATCATCTCTTATGTTTTGTACTTTTCGCTGATCGCACATGCGGTAGATGCGCTGGTGATTACGGTCAGGAATAAAAGGACAGCAGCAAAGTATGCATATGACGACCGCAAGCAGGCTAGTAAATGGTATTCCCGAAATATGGGCATATTAGGTACCATACTGCTGGTTTTCCTTGTGCTCCATTTTATGGATTTCTGGTATGTCTACAAGTTTGGAACCCTGCCCAATGACAGTGAAGGAAATAAAAACCTATATATAGTAGTTACCTATGCTTTTAAATCCTGGTGGTATGTACTGCTGTATGTTTGTGCAATGTTTGCCCTGGGCTTCCATCTTTTGCACGGATTTAAAAGTGCTGTCAGGACCCTCGGTTTATACCATCCGCGTTATGCGTCATATGTACAGACTTTTGGTATAGTGTATAGTTACGCGATCACCATTGGTTTTTCAATTATCCCCGTTTACGTTTACCTTATTCAATATGGATTATGGAATTAGATGCTAAAATCCCGCAAGGGCCGTTAGAAAACAAATGGAGCTTTTATAAGGCGCATGCCAAACTGGTAAATCCCGCCAATCGCAAAAAAATGCCGGTTATTGTCATCGGCACAGGCCTTTCAGGTGCTTCGGCGGCAGCATCACTCGCGGAACAGGGCTATCCTGTACAATCATTTTGCTTTCAGGATTCTGCACGAAGGGCGCATTCGGTTGCTGCCCAGGGAGGTGTAAATGCAGCAAAAAACTATCAGAACGATGGAGATTCAGTGTACCGAATGTTTTATGATACATTAAAAGGGGGTGACTTCAGGGCAAGGGAAGCTAATGTTTACCGGCTCGCGGAATGTTCATTGAGCCTGATTGATCAGGCTGTAGCACAAGGTGTTCCTTTTGCCCGTGAATATGGCGGGTACCTGAGTAACCGCTCCTTTGGCGGTGTGCAGGTGAGCAGAACGTTTTATGCCCGAGGCCAAACAGGGCAGCAGTTGCTCCTTGGTGCCTACCAATCGCTGATGAAGCAGGTAGGGCTTGGTAAAGTCATTTTGTACAGTCGGCACGAAATGTTGGACCTGGTTGTCATAGGCGGTAAGGCGAAGGGTATTATTGCCCGTAACCTGGATACTGGCAGTATAGAACGTTTTGCAGCGGAGGCCGTAGTAATTGCCACTGGTGGTTTTGGTAAGATCTATTATTTATCTACCCTGGCCATGGGCTGCAATGGCTCTGCTATATGGAGGGCGCATAAACGGGGTGCGTTAATGGCCTGCCCAAGCTGGACACAAATTCACCCTACCTGTTTGCCGCAGGCTGGTGATTACCAGTCCAAACTAACGCTCATGTCTGAATCGTTGCGGAATGACGGACGTATCTGGGTGCCTAAACTAGCAGAGGAAAAAAGGAGTGCAAATGACATTCCTGAAGAGGAACGTGACTATTACCTGGAAAGACGGTACCCTTCTTTTGGCAACCTCGCCCCCAGGGATATTTCTTCAAGGGCGGCAAAAGAAAGAATAGACGCTGGGTTTGGTGTTGGTGCACAGGCTAATGCTGTATATCTCGACTTCTCAAAGGCTATAAAAGAGCAGGGGATGGATAAGGTGAAAGAAAAATACGGGAACCTTTTTTCTATGTATAAAAAGATCACTGCGGATGATGCTTACGATGCGCCTATGAAGATTTCCCCGGCAGCACATTTTTCTATGGGTGGGCTATGGGTAGACTATGAACTGATGACTACCATACCGGGGCTTTTTGCCATTGGGGAAGCAAATTTTGCTGATCACGGAGCAAATCGTCTTGGTGCAAATTCCTTGCTTCAGGCTTGTGTAGACGGGTATTTTATTCTTCCCTATACGCTGGCAAATTATCTTTCCGGGGAACTGAAGGCGCAGAGGGTGACGGTTGAACATCCACAGTTCGCTTTCGTGGAAAAGGAAGTAATTGCTGCGTTGGAAAGATTGATCAATATCAAAGGAACTAAGACAGCGGACCAGTTTCACAAGCAGCTTGGAAAGTTACTGTATGATAAGTGTGGTCTGTCAAGATCAGCGACAGGGCTAAATGAGGCAATTTTGGGTATACAGCTGCTGCGTAAAGAATTTTACAGCAATTTAATGGTACCTGGTACTGCGGCCGAAATTAATGCAGAACTTGAAAAAGCTGGGAGGGTGGCAGATTATCTGGAAATTGCTGAGCTCATGTGCCATGATGCACTCAGTCGCGAAGAATCATGTGGTGCACATTTCCGTGAAGAATATCAGACGGCTGATGGAGAAGCATTAAGGAACGACGAAGATTTCTGTTATGTGTCTGCATGGGAATGGACAGGAGCGGATGCCGAACCTATACTCCACCCCGAACCCCTGATATTCGAATTCATCAAATTATCTGTTAGAAGTTATACTTAGGAAGCATGAAGATACATCTCAAAATATGGCGTCAGCAAAGTGCTGCTACGCAAGGTAAACTGGTAGATTATAATTTGGACCAGGTAGATCAGCATATGTCTTTTCTGGAAATGATGGACACCCTCAATGAACAGCTTACACTTAAAGGGGAGCTGCCGGTTGAATTTGATCATGATTGCAGAGAAGGAATATGCGGTACTTGCGGTATGATGATCAACGGGCAGGCACATGGTCCAGTATCGGGCTTGACGGCATGCCAGTTGCACATGCGTGAGTTTGAGGATGGGGCAACTATTTATGTGGAACCCTTTAGGGCACAGGCGTTTCCTGTTAAGCGCGACCTTAAAGTTGATCGTTCAGCCCTCGACCGTATCATACAGGCGGGTGGTTATATTTCTGCTAATACCGGGCAGCCTGCAGAAGCAAATACTTTACTGATTACACATGAAAACGCTGAATCTGCATTTGATTCTGCTGCTTGCATTGGTTGCGGGGCATGTGTGGCTACCTGCAAAAATTCCAGTGCTGCGCTGTTTACTTCTGCAAAGATTTCACATTTGGCCAAACTGCCGCAGGGAGAAAAAGAGGCCGGCAAACGTGTATTGAAAATGGTTATGCGAATGGATGAAGAAAATTTCGGACATTGCAGCAATACCGAAGCCTGTGAGGTAAAATGCCCTCAGGGTATTTCGGTGCTGAATATTGCCAGGATGAATTGGGAGTATACCAAAGCAACGTTGTTAAAAGATTAATTTATTTTGTAAGCACTGTAGCGTTTGGACAAATTGTAACGTTTACCCTTTGGGTTAGCATTAAAACCATACACATGGCAGGGTACGTGAAACTTTATTCTTTGGTGTGTTTTGTTATTATCTTTTGGATGTGGTGATCTGGAAGATGGAATTCAGTTAACAAAGCTAACCTGTGGCAGTGGTTTTAATAAATGGGTTAAATTTTTACCATCACACAAATGGATGCAACAGCCTCTCAGCCTCTGGACTGAGGGGCTTTGTTTTTTATTTGAGCATTGGACTTGAAGGTGGTCCCAGATAGCTGTCAGGAATTTCTTTAGTTGTAGCGACTATTTTTTGCAGCACCACTCCGGGATTGACCATCCAGAATTTGATGGTGTGTGTGCCTGAGGCTTTTAATTGGTGCGAAGAGCTGATGATTTTGATGTTTTCACTCACATCAGTATTCCATGTCCGGCCGCCAGTTCTATTGATATTGATCAGCTGTGGTTCTTCATCATCGATTGAAATGCCATAAAAGAGGCCTTTAGTATTGGTAAAATCAAGTGTTGGAGAAATATAGGTGCTGATAGTTATCGTTCCCGCTTCTTGCGTATTAATCATGTACTCTAGCCTTGGGCTGCTTGCATTGATGGTTTGGACAGGGGCAGTGACCGGATAGGGGGTAATAGCTAAACCTGTCCTTCCATGATCCGGCAATACCTTCCATGTTATTTCCGCAGAGGGCACTGCTTTGCTGAAAAGCTCTGCTGGAATAGAAATATAGCCGTTTTGCTCCTGAAAGCCTTTTCCAGTTTTATTTACAGGAGAGTTGTACACGGTAGCCATAACTGTAACATTGTTTCCATTCGCAGACTGGATTAATATAGGTACTACGGTCTTGCCTTGTGGCGCTTTGGAGAAGTTGGCACTCACCATTATTCTTTCCTCACCTTCAACCATGCCTGCTGTTTTACTAAGTTTTATCCATTCTTTCCCTGCTTTTAGTGTATAGTGGAACGGTTTTTTGCCTCGGTTGAATACCTCAATAAAAGTAGACGCTGCACCTTCCTCATATAATGCCGGTAATTCTGGCTGCGTTTTTTCTTGCGGCCACCATAAGGCAGAGCCGTCAATAGCTACCCCCATCTCTGCCTGATCAGGCACCTTGATTTCTGTCAGCTCAGGAATTTTGTTTTTTTCAGGCTGCTGCCAGCTGGTATATCCAATATGAGTCTGGTCCATCATATGGTTCCATTTCCCGACAGAAAGCTTTGTGTTATAGTAATCGGTAATATCCTGGTCGTTTTTGTAATGCGTTCTCGCCACAGATGCCATTTTATTTGTAGCTGCGCGTCCCTGACTGGCATATAACCTATTTTTTGCAACGGCATAATATAGCTGATTGAGGTTCTCTAAAGCCAATACTGGATGTAATACTAACTGGTAATATGCGTCTTTATACTCATCGGCTAAACCTTGGTTTACCGTTTCTGCATCTTCTTTTAGCTTCTCATATTCTGCAATAATTGTTTCAAATTCTTTGTAATTGGTTAAACTATAAGTATGCTCGTCTAGTAATTCGGGTTTTCGGCGACTGCTGAATTTTAAGTACCTCGAAAGAATGGAAGCGATTTCGTTTGACTTTGTTTTCCCAAACTGTTTTTCTGCCCATGCAACAGTGTACCCATCCAGCTTGTCGGCTGGCCATTTTTTTGGCGACCAGGCTAGGTCCAGAAAAAATTCAATAGGAAATTCCATAGGCTTAAGGTCGCCTACATTCACAATCCAGATTTGCTTTGCACCATATTCATAGGCCAAATTCATTTGTTCCTGTATCCTGGGCAGAGGATTAGTGTTCAGCCATTTGTAATTTCTTGGATCTCCCACGTAGTCAAAGTGATAGTATATACCATACCCGCCCATTCTGGGCTGATCGCTAAGCTTAGGTAACTTTCTGATATTGCCCCAGTTGTCATCACACAATAGCAGTGTGACGTCATCCGGTACGCGCATTCCCTTGTCATAATACTCCTGCACCTCTTTATACAGTGCCCAAACCTGCGGTGTTGCGGTGATGTCTTTGCCGGTTACATCAGCAATGATTTTCCGCTGGTCCTCAACTATTTTTTCCAGGAGGGCAATATTGCTGCCTTCAGACATCGGCTCGTCTCCGTCTCCACGCATCCCTATGGTAACAATACTCTCATTCTGTCCCATCCTGCTGATACCCTTTTTCCAGAACTGTTGAAGTGGAGCAGGATTTGTAGTATAGTTCCAGGCACCTTTATTTCCGTATCTTCTCCATTCGTCATGGGCACGCATCAACGGTTCATGATGTGATGTTCCAATGAATACCCCACATGCATTGGCCAGTTCAGCGTTCTTAGGATCGTCATCATAAAAAGCATTTCCCCACATGGCGGGCCAGAGGTAATTGCCTTTTAATCGCAAGATCAGCTCAAAAACATGGGCATAAAATTTATGGTTGAAGCCGCCAAATTTTTCTTTCGTCCAGCCTGAAAGAGCAGGCGCTTCATCATTAAGAAAAATACCGCGGTATTTTACGGCCGGTGTTCCTAATGTATGTATGCCTGGTAAAATATATAGGTCCTTCTGTTTTACTACAGGTACATCTGCCCACCAATACCATGGAGAAACGCCAATTTTAGCTGATAAATCATAAATGCCAAAAATAGTACCTCTCTTATCACTTCCTACAATAACCAATGCTTGCTCTGTGCCTGGAAAAGGATGATGTATTACTTGAACCTGAAAAGTTTCCCATTTTCCGCTGATGGCCGAAACATCCAGCTTTTTAGCTTTCACCAACTGGTCAATTTCAGGGCTTTTACCCAATGTTCCAATAATTACTGCAGTCTTTGTTTTTTGAAGGCCTGAATTTAACAGCAGGGGAGAGTTGCCAGTGACCATTTTTAAGTCTGACCGGAGATTTGCTACTGCGTTGATCACGCCTGGGAAGTCCAGTATGCTCACTTGTAAGGCTACGGGGCGCCCTGATACTGACAGGGCAAACCGGCCTTTCCCTTTTTTGGAAGAAACATAACTGTTATCGTCAATTGCGAAGCTTCTTTGGGCGCCTGCGATGAAGAACAACAGGCCGAAAATGAAGGTTAAGGGGCCCCTGGTTTGAAGTTGCATATTTTTTCCCATATCAAGTTTATAATGCAATCGATTTCAGTTTATATTCCTTACATCTATTGCTGTTATTTTAATTACGTACAGTATTTATAATCTGGCTAGTATCTCTATCGATGTTGTGACAGTTTCTTTAAAATCATGCTATAGTTATCATAAGGCACATTTTTATAATTTTTAATAACTATTAGATATACGTCGAATAGGCGCGTTATGCGCCTATTATCTAAGCTATCATCTATAAATTAAAAATAAATTTATGAAAATAAATTACAATCGATTGCAATATTCAAAATTCTTTCTACATTTATCCTTGTAACCAAATATATCACCCTGAGCTTCAACGAAACCCCGTGATATTTCTTTAGTACTAACCGGCATGATGCCGTAATGAATAATTATTTGAAATAATATTTTATAAGAAAACAAATATGCCCTAATCATCTAATTCAAGTCAGAAAAACAAACCAAATATTAAACTCATGTTATGGAAAAAATCAAACTCATTAAATTGTTTAAAGCGATAGCGGTGCTCTTGTTTTTTGCTTTTTCGCCGGCAGGTCTGTATGCCCAGAATTCCACTGTAAAAGGAAAAGTGACAGATGTTAACGGGGCGCCGCTTCCTGGCGCCGTTATTCGTCTGAAATCTGGAAAGGCCACAACTTCGGCAGCACAGGACGGATCTTTTTCACTGGCCATTCAGGGGTCGGGGGCAACTCTGGTAGTATCTTATATAGGATTTACCTCGAAAGAAGTACCTGTCAATGCAAACCAGACGAACAATATTTCTTTAGCTGCCGAAGACAACAAACTTACGGAAGTTGTAGTAGTAGGGTATGGTACGCAGCGAAAAAGAGATGTAACCGGTTCTGTGGCTTCTATCAGCGGTGCTACATTAGCTGAAGTGCCGGCAACAAATGTGGTGAACCAGCTTCAGGGGCGTGTAGCGGGCGTAGACATACAGGCCAATAGCGGACAACCTGGTGCCATCGGCCAAATCCGTATCCGTGGTGAACGTTCGCTTGGGGGTACAGGTAGTGCTGCGAACGCACAAAATGGGCCGCTAATTGTATTGGATGGTATCCCGTTTGTAGGCGGAAGTATCAATGATATCA